>Ga0210019_1000892_pt1 | contig 34467 bp, 31 predicted proteins | sample CryGeyCG2114_020_2_FD_183969 | JGI IMG/M metagenome (GOLD analysis project Ga0210019, IMG submission 183969) | Groundwater microbial communities from aquifer - Crystal Geyser CG11_big_fil_rev_8/21/14_0.20 (SPAdes) (version 2) | ecosystem: Environmental > Aquatic > Deep subsurface > Groundwater ...
AAAATATACTACCAGAACCAAGAGATTGGAGTCTTCCAATATAAAGCTAAGGATATCAAGAAGTTACCAACAGGGGAGGACATTCTATCCTTGGAATAAGGGAGGACATTTTACCGTGGGAGTAACAAAAAGTAAAAAACCACGCAACCTTTTAAAGCCAGCTGCGATAAGGGTTTAAGAGAAGAGGGGGATCCTTTTTTTGAAGAGATACTAAGATTTTACAAGGAGAACGCAGATGGCAATATCACCTTTCATTCCAGCACCTGTTTCTGCAGGGCTTCCCACAATAGGATTCACTATGCCTGCAACAGCAGCTGCAAGTGGTTTAGTTTTTCCTCAAGCACTTGTTGCTCAGATGGATACCGTTCAATACCTTGCTGTAACTGCAAATGATTTCGCTGGTGTATCTGGACGCTTGCATCGTGATGCTCGAAGATTTTGCGATGCTGCCCTAAGTAATCCAAGGCAACAAGCAACTGCGGTGAGTGTACCTAAACTGCAAAGAGACTATGCAGCAGTGATTGCACAAGGCTTTAGCTTAGCACCACTTTCAAAAATAGAACCTACCGTTGAAGCAACACAAAGGCTTACGGGAAAACGTTTTCCAGCATTTGTGTATCTTTCTCTTTTACAACATCTTGATCAGCTTGGGGATGGTGTTGGCTACTTCAATGCTCATCTCGATGCAGCGCTAAAGGTGTATGACACTGCCGAGAATGGAAAAAAACTTGAAGTAGGCAGAGGTTTTAAAGCTTGGATGAATGAAGAAGGTTTGGATGTACGAACGCTTCTTGATGCAGTTTATCTTGGGCTTGTTACTAGAGATGTGGCAACGCGAATGCTCACAGCTGCACTTCGCATTGCGCTTAAAGAAGAAGCTGCCTTGAACTTTAACCCTTACTACACCCATGGCAGAGGAGCTCACCGTGCATTGGCGTGGCTGGGAATGGAGCTTTCTATTGGACAGTTTCTGTCGCCCTTTTGGGTAGGAGCAGGTTTAGGTGTTGCGGCTCTCACAGAGTTGGCCATTCGCGGCAAAAACAAAAAAGCAAATGCTGACTTGAACAGAACTGCAAAAAAACCTTTAGATGATGAAATAGAAAGTCTTCGAAAAAAGTTAACTCAAACTGTTATCCATGCTCGATATCTTGAAGGAATAGATCTGAGAACCTACATTGTGAATAGTTTATATAAGGACCTTTTGTCGCGTGCTAAGTCTAGCAACACAGCCTTATTAGACGAACAATTTAGAGAACTCTTCTCACATTACCAACATCTTGAAACAACCGATACCACGAGAGCCCATCCCTCTCTAAGCCCCGCAGCTGTAGCGTCTGAACTTGATGAAGACTCGCTTGGCTTAGCACCAACCGCAACACATTCAGAGCCTGTTGCAAACGGTACAAGAACTGTAGTTGCTGATGGCGATGAGCCGGATCCTGAACTTGCACAGCTTGCTGATGATGCAGATTCCGCAGCATCAGCACAAGAGGCACTCGCAAATCTTACAGCTCCAGTAAGACCCGGAACTCTCACTCGTTTAGACGAAGATGAGATCTCTACTGATGAAATAGCTAGAGTTATAAGAGACTATGACCCTTCAATACCTATTCCTGCAGTTACTTCTGAAACTCTTATAACGCGTGATGACGCTGCTGCAATAGATTTAGGAGCCACTGAATTAGCAGAGCTAATTGTTGGGGATGATGCTGATGCTGAAGAAAGACCTACAAGCCCCTTCAGAGCTGTAGCTCCAGAAGCTGTTGCTGAAGATACAACTGTGAGAGTTGCTGAAGATTTAGCTGATGCATGGGAAACTTTATTTGCAAGAAGTGAAGCACGCGAAGACCGCCCAACCACAGCAGAGCGTGTAGTTGAACTTACTGATGCTGAGATTGAAGTTGTTGATGAAGCTGATGGAAAAGTTGGAGACGAATAACACAAAACGAGTGAAAACCTTTTTAGAGATAAGGATGTACTTATGCCAATACCACAACAGCAACCAACAGGACTCAGACCCATTGACGGAGCAGCAGAGAGAAACCTTGCGCAGGCGCCAGAAGCAGTAAATACGCCAGTTGCAGCCCCAGTTCCTCCAGCCGCTACCGAGCCAAACCCCGCAACTCCCGCTCCCAGCGCTGTCGCTGCGGCTGCAAAATCCACCTATCACGAAGTGCGCGAAGATTACATTGTGCTCAAAGGTGTTCCTGGAGTGCTTCATGATCCGGCGCTCTTGGGGTCGATTGTATGTCCTTTTGTAGACTCACTTTCAAAGTCGAAGGCTGATGAAGCCAGAGAAGCTGCAAAGCGATTGGGAAATGACATTGATGAATCTAAGATTCCTTGGTGCGGTGACGGTGATGGTAGTCTTGAGAAAGGTGATGTCTTTGACTGTGTGATGAAGGTTGCTAACGCTGGCATTATCAAACCACTTACGAAACCTTCAGATTGGTTTTTTGGTATTGTTTCTGATGTTGATAAAAGAATAACAGGAGATGTGGTTGAGTGGTTAGGAGGAGATCGCACAGACAGACAATCAACCTTGTCTTGGGTGGCAAGAGGGGGACTTACCTATCTTGGCATAAGTGCAAAACATGCCTTTCAGGCCATGGGCACACCAGAAATGAGAGAAGTGCTTCGAGGGAGTGAAAAAGGATTTTTTGGAAAACTCTTTGGAGTAGGTTCGGCAACGTTGAAGAAAAATGCCGAATTTGTGGGTAAACATTGGGAGATGGGCCTCGCTGTTTGGGCAATTGCCAGTGGAGTTTTAAAATCTACCGATAAGCTTCTCGATAAAATTCCAGGAATAACTCAGTTAGATGGAGCGACGAGAAAAGCAGTAGACATGAGTGTTTCCACAGCGATTGTTCTTGGTTCTATGTGGGTTATCAAAAATCATTATAGTGGATTTTATTTTTCAAATGCTGACAAAATTGAGGCCGTAAACGAAAAGTTGGCGTTGGCAACAGATGCTGCCAAAAGGAAAGCTCTACAAGCTGAGCTTAAAGGCTATGCTGGCATTCCTTTAAAAACAGGCCTTATATGGGCAGGCGTTTACTTGCTTCTGGGAACATACACAAAGTTTGCAACGGAACAACCACGTGTTCTTGCCGCTGTTGATGGCTTGGATGGAAGCGACGATCAACCCTCTCCATATTTACCTTGGAACGGGAAGTTAAATTACTTCAACTCAGATTTGTGGGTGAATCATTATGCTTCTTGGGCAGGTACAGCGCCTATTTGGGCTATAGCTGGAAAGGGTGCTTCCATCTTTGCAGACTATGCATATACAAGATTAACCGGTGCTGAAAAACCAGTGTTTGGACGAAATATAATGTCATTTTCTGAAGAGGAAAAAGGTTTGCTTCGTGATTGTAAAGCCACTGCTACGACACCTTTGAAAAAAGGGGCGTACTATTTAAACTCACTTCGCATGATGCAAACAAAAGCAAGATGGGGATACTTTGGTTTACAGATTGGTGGTGGCGTGATGCTTTCTATTATCGCAGGCAGTGCAATGGCTGCAGCAAGAGGTTTTGATAATGCAGCCATCCAAGACAGAGCAGGTATCAGAGCTTTATTTAGCAGATCACTTAATACCTGGGCAGTAAGTGGATTTGCAGCTGCAAGTGGTATGAATCCAAGTCTTTTTGGGTATTATACTCCAGGGATGACGTTGGTGATTCCTATGTACGATATTTGTAATGAACGAAATGAAACAGTTGCCTTACTTGCTGCTCACAACTTGCGTAATTTAACAAAAGCAACAGACCGAGCTGAGCAAGAGAGAATTGCAAAGCTCATTCGTACATTCGAAGCTGCATCTGTAAGGACAGCTGAAATTGCTGGAAAAAAAGTTTTCATCAACGATGAGCGTAATGCAATTACAGCAATGATTAACGAATATAATTCCGTAGCCGATAAAATGAGTTTGGCAAAAGTTCCATACTACCCAGTTGAGTGCAAAAAGTGCGATGAAGAAATGAACACGCTTCTTAACTCAGGTTACAATGCAGCAAAAGAAGTTGCTATACCTTAAGAACGCAAACGGTAAAACACAGTTTGTCCTGCACCCCTTTCTCAAAAGAGAGAGGGGTGTTTTTTTGAGATCTTTCAAGAACTTTGCTTTGGAAATCACTACGCAACTTTTTCCCTTTGCATCCGATAATACCGTAGGAGCTCGTGATCTACTATGGAGATAAATATTCAAAATAATAAGCTTTTTCAAGCAATTAGCAGCTTTTATGAAGCTGGTGGCCTTACCTTGCAGTTGCCGGAAGGCACTTCATACATCTCATTTTATGATGGTGATCCCCAAAAAAAAGCTCCTTCTGCAGATGCTCCACTTTATGGCTCTTACTACAAAGTAGTCGCCTCAGGCATTTCAACTGAACACGGTGAAGAGCTTCATCTTGGTGTTGAAGGTGATGGCATGAGCCAAGAATTTTCACTGCCGCTTGGTGATAAAGAAATATTTGGCGCAGGTATTTTGCCTTACTTCGGTGGCAATTGGTTTCGCCGCATGGGCTGTGTTTCGGCTTTATCTGCTGGTGCAATATTTACGTCGAAATATTTTTTAGCAAGACGTTATGAAAAGCATGCGACGGATAGATTTATTTCATCATTCACTCAAGATGAAGTGCAGTTTTTAACGGGAAGAAGATATGGCAGCTATGTGCCATTGGCAGGAACAGTGGGCTCGCTGGTTGCGGGTTATTTCGTGTGTAAAAAATTTACACCACCACCTTCAGCGCCAGATGCAAATGGAGACAAAACTCCTGAAGCCAAGCCAAAAGAACAACCCGAAGTGCATGAGCCTTCACGCTGGTGGATACCAGTTGGTATTGCAGCAATAGTTGTGGGCGCTGCAATTGCGCTGGCTGATGGCCCAGAGCCGGGGCCCACAGATTTACTGGGAGTGCCAATTGTAAAGTGGGGATGGGCAGCTTTATAAATGAACATCAACTACACACATCACAACGGAAAACTTTTTTGCCAAAGTGAAAACGGCAAAGAAGTGGAAGTGCGCGACTACCTTCGTTCGTTGTTAAAAAACGTAAGCGCAAAAGACCTTTCGCTTGAAGGCTTAAAACAGTTTGATGAAGCCTATCAAAAGGCTTGCACGTATGTAGCAAGGTCTTCGTACCAAAATGAAAACCACTATCTTGCAAAGTTTGGCGATTTCATTGGAGTGAAAATTGTTGAACGACCGCCAGCTCCAGAAATTTCGGAAGAAGAAGCTAAAGCTTTATATGCATCTCTTGACGAAACTCGCGTAGAACTTTTGCATGAACAATTTTTAGATGTGCGTTCATATCTTTCTTCATCACGAATGCAATATGTGCGTCCGCAAGATATAAGTTGGTTTGATCCTTTTACTCGTCTGAGTACAGATGAACCAAGTGTGTTTGTGTATGAACAAGAGTTGAAGGAAAGGCTTGAACAAGCTCAGTTTGCGACGAAACGTTTTTCGGAAAGCAGTTCTGTTTACCGCTCATCATTGCCAAAATTCTTAGACCTTGTTGCAGAATTTGCGCAAGATAAAATTAGTCCAGCTGAAATGGAAACGCTTACTCAGATTGCAGAACAAGCAAGTGATCCAGAGATTAAAGAATTTTTTACGCAAGCTGTTTTGGGTGGAATGTTTATCACGCGAAAAAGTTCAGGCATTTTTGAATCTGGTGATCAAGACCTCACTCGTTTTGCGGGAGTAAATTTTTGCTTCAACTTTACCAACAAAACTCAAGAGCTTCCTTGCGCAACGCTGGAAGGTTTTGATGTCGAATACTGCACGCTTGCAACAAGCCAAAACGATGAAGAGAATCTTTCTCCAGAAGAAATGCAAGCACATGCAAATGAGTGTGCTGGTGTCTTAAAAAAAGTGGAGCCTTTTCATTTGGCTTTTGATGAAACTGTTCACCTTGATTTCTACCGAACCCGCTTGGGGTCTGCATTTGAGCGAAGTGAAAAAGCACGAGATTTGCTGAGTGATATCACATTTGTTTTATCTCATCCTCACAACACAGAAATGGCACGAAGAGCTCTTGTTCATTCGTTTAAAGGTTTGTTTTTGCCAGAGTCTGTTGCTGTGGTAGCCAATACTTATCTCGATTTTCTTTCACGCGCTGATCTTGATGCTGAAACGAAAAAGTTTTACGTAATGCTTATCCACAAAGAGCTCAAAGTGTATGCCGATGGTCATGTTGATGAGATCAACGCTATGCAGTTTCAAAATCCCTTTGCGAATCCAGATGTGCACACTTTATTTCTCATCCAAGATGATCTTGATCCACTGCTTGCACAAAGTATAAAGATTTTACTCAGTGCACTTGGTCAAAGAGATGCTTCCAAAAATGAAGAAATAAAAGGAAAAAGTTTGTCCATTGTTCTCGAACCAAAAGGCTTGGAAGTGCTGATGCAGCGGGCATTTACAGAGATGAGGGTTGTGCTTGAAGTGCATGAAGCACATACCAAAAGAGTTGCCGCATCTCTTCCAGCCTCAGACAAAGCTCTCTATCTTTCAACGCGAGGAGATGAGCTTAAGACACTGCAAGAGCAATTTGGAAAATACACAAATTGGCAGTATTTCAGATCGCGCTTGCTTGATAATGATTACATAGATCAAATGGAAAATGCTTTTCAGCAAATGCAGACAGCCTACCTTTCTGCAACTGGAAATGTTTACGATCTTTATCGTGGTGGAAGAAAATCTGATCGCGAAAGTCTTCTTGATCCAGGATTGCTCATTGATTTTGGTGCATTTTTTTCAACAAACCTTTTCCTCAAAGGAGCAGGGTTTGGATTGCTTAAAAAAATTCCAGTTTTTCTTCCGCCGATTCTAGCAGGAAGAGTTATTTCCAATACCGAATATGCACTTTCACATGAAGGTGACAAAAGACGAATTCCACTTTTTATTCCGAAAACTTACGCAGTTCCAGCCCAAGTTCGCCCATTTGAGGGGGTTAAAGAAGATGAGAAATAATCATTTTTGTTTTTTCTTTTTGACTTTCCTCCTTAAAGCTCGCTAGCCTCCGTAATAAGCTGTTTTTTGAAATCGTTGTCGATATCCTTTTTCTGAAAAAATTGTACGCGAGAAACTTTGTGAAAAGGAGGCAAAGATGCAAGTTGCGAATTCACCTTTTGTTTCTCTTCCTCGTCTGCACTTTGATGCGCCCGCCAAGGGCGCGCTGTTCCCAAATGCACTTGGGGCGCAGATTAGCTGCGTTGGTTTTTTACAAACACAAAAACCATTTGTGCATTTATCCTCCTCTAATTCTGCCGCTTCCACATTTCTTCTTAGCGTATCTCCACCTTCAAGTGCACTCAGCGCTCGTGATCGTTTGCAGTTACAGTGCGCATTTGCGAGTTATATCTCAAAAGGGTTTCCATTAATTTCCCCTTCAAAAAAAGACTCAAATTCCGAACGAGTAGAACAACTTGCTGGCGCTCTTTTTCCTACGTATGTTTATTTTTCTCTCTTACACTACTTAAAGGTCGGAACTGGAGAGAGCTATTTTGAAACTCACATAAATGCAGCACTTGATGTGTATGAAACTGCTAGCGGTGATCAAAGGCCTAAGATTGGAGCCCAGTTTCTTCAGTGGATGAAAGCTGAAGAGCTCACTGCAGACCGTATTTTAGAGGCAGTTCACCTAGGCCTCATCACAAGTGAAGCTGGTGAGAGGATGTTAAGTGCTGCGTCTCGAGCACTTCTAGACGAAATTGATGCCTTGGTTTATTTTCCTTGCTCTGCGCGTGGTAGACGTGCATCTCGTTTTCTCGTTTACAGCGCTTTGCTTGCTTTGCTTCATTCTTCCTCTCCTTTGTGGTCTCAGTTTTTAGCGCTTTCCTCTGCAATGCTGGCTGAAAGCTGTTTTGCGGTTCTTGATAGAAGGGCGAATGATAGAATTGACCGCCGCGAAAAATGGCCGAGACAGCATGATTTGACTCCTTTTCAAAGTGCACTTGCTGAAGAAAAGGTGGCAAAGGCCGCTGTGCAGGGAAGGTATGAGAGAAATCTGCAGTTTAGTGCGTTGGTGAAAAAACTTTTTAGTCCCTTGGAAATGTATTTAGACATAGCGTATTCACCAGAACAATTTCTAGCCCTGGAGGAAGACTTGAGAAATGCCGAGTCTCAATTAGGTACCGTAAGATACGCTTCCCCGAAGGCGACACCCGTTGTTGTAAATCCTAGTCCATCTTTATTACCGATAACAGAAGTGCAAGTTTCTCCACCACCACCTTCTTCTTCAGATAGAACGCCAGTTGCAGACGAAGAAGATGGTGCTCCGTTTGTGGATTTTCCTACAGAGCCAATGCCTGCAGGGCCTGGCGTTCCTGAGGATGAACTGTATTAGACCTCTTGAATCATTTCTGCCGAAGCATCTTTTTCTTGATATCCTCTCTTCTTCATGTGAAGTGATCCCCTTAAAATGACACAAGGAAATTCAGAATGAAAAAAATACTGTTCACATTACTCGCCTTGCTGATTGGCATGCACACTGCGTTTGCGGCCAGTAACGAAGACTTGCTCAAAATTATAAAAGCTTATTATCCACTTGCGGAACAGCATGAAGGTTTAAAAAATGAGCAAGATAATGTAGATGAAAAAAAAATAAAAACTTACGTGGTTGTCATGAACGAAGGCATTCCCGCCAGTTTTCCTCGGCGTTATATTTCGTGGCAAGAACATCTTTATGCAGGTTCTCTTGTAAAAAATGGAAAAATAAAACCTTTGCGAGGGCAAGCTTTTTTCCGTACCTTACATCCTGGTGAAATTTTTATGGTGAGCGACCTTGATGCCTTTGGTAAAAAAGTGTGGCTCAAACTTCTTTCCACTGAAAAGTATGCATATTCTTTAGAAGCAAAGTCAAAACCAGCGCATCTTTCCGCAGCTTTTGGAATGCAGTTTGATCAACAGCTTCTTAATTTTCCAGATAGCCAAACGGTAGTTCAATTACTTTCCGAATGGATTAAACCTTTCTCAAGTTATGAAGCTGCAGAACAATTTGCTGCCAAAACTTTTCCTTCTTCAATTACCGTTTCAAAAGAAGAAGCAAAAATGATGAACGAAAAAAAGAAGGAAAATGAAAAAATAAATCAGGAAATAAAGAAGGCTGAAGAAGAGCTAAAAGAAGCCGAAAGAAAACTTAAAGTGCTTCGCGATCAAGAAAATAAAAATATCACTTCCCAATGAAAAAAGTTGTCATCTTTGCAAAGCCAAGTAAGATGCGGCCATGCAGATTTTAAAATTCGGTGGTTCATCTCTTTCAACAACCCATGTTCTCAAAACTGTAGCTTTCATTGCAAAGACGCGTTGCCAAAAAAATCGCATTGCAATTGTTGTTTCAGCCTGCGGAGACACAACTGATCATCTTCTTCAGGTGATTGACCTTTCTCTTCTTGGGCAGCAAAAGCAGTGGAAATCAAAGCTTGCCCAGTTGAAAAAATATCATCTTCAGCTTTTAGAAAAAACTGTCTTGAAAAAGCATCAGCGATATACACGAGAAAGAATCGAGTTTATTTTTTCAGAGCTCCATTCTTTTCTTGCGGGCGTCTCTCTTGTTCATGATTGTTCTGCACGAACCAAAGATCTCATTCTTTCTCAAGGAGAAATTCTTGCTACAGAAATCGTTGCAGCTGTTTTAAATGCTGAAGGTCTTTCTGCTGTAGCCGTTCATGCCGCTCAATTGATTGCTACCGATGATCATTATGGTCAGGCGTTGGTTGATTGTGAACTGACAGAACAAAAAGTGAAAAAGTATTTTGCAACCCTTTCAAAAACCGTTCCTGTGATCACTGGATTTGTTGGAGGAACAGCAAATGGCGATATTACAACACTTGGAAGGGGAGGGTCAGATTATAGCGCAGCTCTCATTGCAGCAAGTGTAAAGGCTAAAGCTCTTGAGATTTGGACTGATGTTGATGGTGTGTTGAGCGCAGATCCGCGATTAGTGTTAGATGCCTTCCCGTTAATATCGTTAAGTTACGAAGAAGCTATGGAGTTAGCCTATTTTGGAGCAAAGGTTGTTCATTCGAAAACCCTTACTCCGCTCATGCAAAAAAAAATTCCCCTCTGGATTAAAAACACCTTTGCACCAGATGTGATTGGTACCTGTATAAGCGAAAAATCTACAGACGAAGGTATTGTCAAAGGCATTACTTCTATGAGTGATGTTGCAGTACTTACTTTAACAGGAAGCGGGATTATTGGAGTGCATGGAGTGGCAGGAAGAATGTTCACAGCTCTAGCAAGAGCAGAAGTTAATGTAGTGATGATTTCTCAATCGTCCAGTGAACAAAGTGTATGTTGCGTCATCTCAAGCGATAAACAAAAAGAAGCTGTCCATGCTCTCAAAGAAGAGTTTAAGTTAGAGCTCAAGGCTCGAGTTGTTCAAAATATTCACTGTGAAGCAGATATGGTGGTCCTTTCTTTAGTGGTGAGTAAAATGAAAGGTTCGCCAGGTGTAGCGGGAAAGCTGTTTTCTGTTTTGGGAAAAAATGGAGTGAATGTTGTTGCGGTTGCGCAAGGCTCTTCAGAAATGAGCATTTCATTCGTTCTTTCGGAAGAAGATAAAGTAAGAGCGCTCAATCTTATTCATGGTGCGTTTCACCTTTCACTTAATCACGTAAATCTTTTCATGATCGGGAAAGGAAGAGTGGGAACTGCTTTGCTGAGACAGGTTGAAGAAGCTCGAGTTCGTTTGCAAGATGAAATGGGCATAGATCTCAGGTTGATTGGAGTATGTGATAGCCAGAAAATTATTTTAGGCAATAAACCCCTTGAATTTAAAAAGTGGAAAACAAAACTCGCACAATCAAAAGAAACATTAAAACTTCCACAACTTGTTACTTCTTTAAAATCGACTGCGCTTGAAAACATTTTGGTGATTGATGTTACCGCAAGTGAAGAGATTGCAAAATACTATCCTGAAATAATTGCAACAGGAATGAGTGTGGTAACACCAAATAAAAAAGCACAAACACAAAACCTCAACACGTTCCATATTTTGCAAAAAGCTTTAAATAGAGGACGGAAACAGTATCGCTATGAAACCACCGTGGGAGCAGCGCTTCCCGTTATTTCAACTTTGCAGGATTTGAAAGATAGCGGCGACGAAATTCTAGAAATCCAAGGCATTTTTTCAGGAACGCTTTCTTATCTTTTTAGCACGCTAGATAAAGGGGTTTTGTTTAGTGATGCTGTAAAAGAAGCTGTCAAACGTGGATATACCGAACCAGATCCGCGAGATGATCTTTCGGGCGAAGATGTTGCGAGAAAAATTCTTATTTTAGCGAGAGAGCTTGGCTTGCAACTCAACTTAAAACAAGTGAAAGTGGAAAACTTAATTCCTCCCTCATTACGAAAAGGAAGTGTGGCACATTTTTTGTCTCGGCTTTCTGAAATTAACGCTGTCTTTGCAAAGCGTTGTGCATCGGCAAAGCAAAAGGGAAAAGTGCTTCAGTATTGTGCTCAACTGAAACAAGGTAAGCCTTCCGTGGGGGTTGTTGAGGTAAATGCAGATTCACCGCTGGCTCTTTTAAAGCCCGGAGATAATGTGGTAATTTTTAAAAGCAAACGCTATTTCGATAATCCACTTATTATAAAAGGTCCAGGCGCCGGCCCGGAAGTGACCGCTGGAGGCGTGTTTGCCGACATCTTAAAAATAAGTCAGTATTTGGTGAGATAATGAAAAAATTTCCCCTCTTAGCTTAAGAGGGGGTAGGGGGAGTTAGGGGTTTGAATGGGTTTTTTATTTAATGATCCATATTCAAAGGAAAACAGAAGAAAGTTAAGAAAAAATCAAACACAGGCTGAACAAAAAATCTGGAGTAGACTAAAAGGGAAAAATTTGGGATTTAAATTTTTTCGTCAATATAGTGTCGGAAAGTATATTCTTGATTTTTATTGTCCAAAAAAACGACTTGCAGTTGAGTTGGACGGTGGACATCATCTAGAAGAATCTCATCAAGAGTATGATAAAATGAGAAGTTTTTATCTTCAAAGTAAAAATATAAGAGTGCTTAGATTTTGGAATAATGATGTTTTGAAGAATCCAACTTTAATTTTGGAAAGGATAGTGGAGGAATTGAATAACCCCTCCTAACCTCCCCTTAATTTAAGGGGAGGAATAACATGAAAAAAAATAAATCTATTATTGCCTATGCACCTGCAAGTATTGCAAATGTTGGTCCGGGCTTTGATTGTTTGGGGCTTGCTGTTCATGGTTTGGGTGATTTGGTAAAAGCCGAACTCATTGAAGGTTCGTCACTGCGCATTTCAAACATGAGTGGAAAATCTGATGGCATTCCTCTTGTGGCTGCAAAAAATACAGCTTCGGTTGCAGTAAAAGCTTTGCTCAAACATATTGGAGTTAAAATTGGCATCGCGCTTGAAATCGAAAAGGGAATACCAGCAGGTTCTGGTTTGGGAAGCTCCGCTGCAAGTAGCGCTGCAGCTGTTTTTGCTGTGAGTGAGCTTTTAAACTTAAAAATTTCAAAAGAGGATTTGGTGGTGTTCGCAGCCGAAGGTGAAAAAGCAAGCAGTGGCGTTGCGCACGCTGACAATGTTGCGCCTTCGTTGTTGGGTGGATTTACCATTGCTTCGCTTCAAAAGAAAACAATCAAAATAAAAGCACCTCAACAACTCACAATGGTTTTAGTGAAACCTCACATGACACTTGAGACAAAAAAATCCCGAGCAGTGTTGCCAAAAACAATTTCACTCTCAGATTGCTCACGCCAGGGAAGCTATATTGCGGGCCTTGTAGCGGGCATGTGTCTTCGCAATTTTTCGCTCATTCAAGATTTTCTTCAAGATGATATTGTGGAGCCAGCGCGTAAAAAACTTATTCCACACTTTACTTTTATAAAAGCCTTGGCACTTGAACATGGCGCTCTTGCTTGTAGCATTGCTGGCGCTGGGCCAGCTCTCTTCGTGCTTGCAGAAGGGAATGGGCAGGCATCTCACGTTGCTCGTATACTGGAAAAAGAATTGAAAAACAAAAAGCCTGGGTTTGATATTTGGATTTCCCGGATTGACAATCAAGGAGCAAGGATATTGCATCAATAATATGGAACATATTTTTTACACCAGTTCGCGCAGTAAACAAAAAGTGACTTTTTCCGAGGCCATTTTTTCGGGGCAAGCTTCGGATGGAGGTTTGTTTTTTCCCATAGCTCTCCCAAAGCTTCAGCAAAAAGATTTGGGAGATTTAAAAAAACTCACTTTTGCGGAGCTTTCATTTTTTCTTACCACAGCTTGGCTTGGCGCTGAGTTTGGTGAGGAAGTGTGCAATGATATTTCATCCGCGGCTCACAATTTTCCACTCCCTTTTTCAGAAATAAGAAAAAATCGTTTTGTCTTAGAACTTTTTCATGGCCCAACGCAAAGCTTTAAAGATGTGGGTGCTCGTTTTCTTGCACAATGTATGAAACACGTTTTGAAAAAGCGTTCAGAAGAACTCACAATTCTCACTGCAACTTCTGGAGACACGGGAAGTGCTGTTGCAGATGCATTTGCGGGAATGTCGGAAGTGAGAACATTTATTTTATTTCCCGATGGTCAAATTAGCGATGTTCAGCGTCAGCAAATTTGTATGAAGCGAGAAGGTGTTACACCCATTGCTCTTCAGGGAAATTTTGATGATTGCCAACGTTTGGTAAAGCAAGCCATGGCCGATAAAACGCTCAAGCATTTGAATTTAAGTTCCGCAAATTCCATTAACGTGGGAAGGTTAGTGCCGCAAACATTTTACTATGTTTATCTTGCAGTTCAACTTGCGAAAGAAAAAGAAGAAGTTCTTTGCTGTGTGCCTTCGGGAAATTTTGGAAATGTAACTGCCGGCTTGATGGCTAAACATATGGGTTTCCCGCTTCGCTTTATTGCAGCTACAAATGCAAACGATGTGATTCCGCGTTACTTTCAGACAGGAACTTTTTCCGCAATGCCATCGGTGGCAACTTATTCCAACGCCATGGATGTGGGAAATCCTAGCAACTTAGAACGCATTCAATTTATGTATGAACAAAATGTGCAAAAAATGCGTGATGATCTTTTCGCTACCGTTACAAGTGATGCGCGCACATTAGAAGTGATGAACGAAGTGTACACTCAAGATCATTACTTGCTCGATCCTCACGGTGCTGTAGCCTGGGATGGAGTTGATCAATACTTCAACGCACATGCTGCCAATCAGCAGACAAGTGTGAGTCTCGCCACAGCTCATCCCGCAAAGTTTGAGCGCGCCGTAAAAGATGCGCTTGGCTTTTCACCCGAACTTCCGCTCGTTATGCAGGAACAGATGAAGCAGCTAAGTGGAGCCATCGAACTCGAACATTCCTACGAAGCCTTTAAACACCTCCTTCGCTCGTAGGGTACGTTTCCCCATAGTTTCACAGTTTTAGCACCCCTCCAAAACGAGGCTTTGAGAGGCCTCCTTTTTATGTTTATGAGCAAATTGATTTTTTCCTCAAAATCCCGCAACTTTTCACAAAAAATGCCGATAATAATTATGCTTGATTTCGGGGGTGAAAAGAGCATTATGCGTCAGAACTTTTTGTTCTTTTGGGAGATTTTTGAATGACACCGCCCGGAAAAATCAGACTCAAATCATTTGCCTTTCCTGCCGCTGTTCGTCCACAAGGCCTTTCTTTTTCGCCAGCACTTTCTGTTTCAAGCAATCTTCCTCATGCTGTATCAAGCTATAGCCTAAAAGGAATTTCTCCTCTCGAGCCCATCACTATTGTAGTTGGGGTGATTGCCTTGGGCTCACTTTTTCTTTCTGCTTGTGACGATGGTTCAAAAGCTGACGACAACACCATGCAAGGTGGAGAAGGTGGAAAAGATCCGGGTATGGGCGGCAATGTTGGCACAGGTGCAATGCCTGGAGCTGGCGGTCAATTCGCCGGAAAACCAGACGCAGAGCCAGATGCAGAAGCTATCCTTGATATGGGTGTGTCGCCGGATGCCGAAGATGAAAAAGATGCCGGTGTTGATGCGGCTGTTGATATGGAAATGAAAGAAGCGGATGGCTATGTTCCAGATGTTGCTTCCGATGCAGGCGTTGATGCTGCAGCAGTAGACGCAGTTGCAGATGCAGCTCATGATGCTGGTGTTGAAGCGGATGCAACAGATGCAGCAGATGTGGGAATAACTCCAGACACTACACCGGCGGAAGATGCACAAAGCGCAGATGCAGCTGATGCAGGTGTTGTAGAAGACGCGGCAGTTGTTGTGTTTCCAGATGCTGCTGACGAAGGTGTAGATGAATCGGTTGATGCTGCCAATCCAGATCAAGGCGTAGCTCCAAGAGAAGATGCAGCGCCAGAAGATATGCGTGTTGAAGATGCCGCTGATGCAGCTGTTGATTCCGCAATTGATGCTGAAGTTGATGCGACTCCAGTTCCTCTGGATAGCGACAACGATGGCATTCTTGATGACGAAGATAATTGCGCTTTTGCGGCCAACGCAGATCAAGCCGATATTGACGAAGACGGAATGGGAAACGCCTGCGATCTTGAACGTCCACACATTAATGACGTGTTTGCACGATTGCCCGCAGACATTGTTGAAAGATGCGATGCATATGTCACTCGCATTTTAAATGTAAACGGCACTGATGCTCTGTTTGGCGTTTGTTCTCTTCCCGATACAGCTGGTGAAAATAATGAATCAAATCTTGTGCTGTTCCGTTGCACCTTAGCGAGTGCAGCTTCTTTTCTTGAAGGAGCAGGTTCTGAACAGTGCGAAACAATAGCGCATCTTCCAAGTGAACAAGACGATGTGAATGGTGTTCATCATGTGTATGATGCTACAAGCATGACGCAAGCAGGGAGCAATCAGGCTGCAATTGCTTTAGACAGTGCACTTGGTGGCGGCATTCATCTTGTCAATCTTGAGCAAGGAAACTCACTTCAATTTCGCCACTTCAATCCTCTTACGTTAGGAGCGGGTGGTTTTAGTTTTACGTTTTTGGTGGGAAGAGCGCAAAGTGCCGCGTATGAAAGCGGAAGAATATTTATCGGCAGACTTCCCTCCGCCGAAGAAAGAGATCCAGAAGGAGATGTCATTACAGGCCCATCTCTTTTACAGACTTCTTCAGAAGATTTTCGTGTAGATCGATCAAGTTATAGGGCCTTCTCTCCAGATCTCTCCTTTGAAGCGCTTCATCCTCTCTCATCTTCCCGCATGTTAACCTTAAACAGTGGTGGAGTGAATGTTTTTGGCAATACCGTTCTTCCTTCTTTGCGCATGCTTCGTCTTGATACGCCAGAATTATTAATGGCAACAGAGTTGCGGTTTGAAGAAGGGGTGATGCAGTTGTTTAGCGATCTTGCGATGAGTGTAGATAGGGCCTATGTCTATCCAGCGTGGAGTTCTGAAAACAGTGTATCTGTTGTGAATGTTCAAGCTGATCGTTTGCAAGAGATTGATCGCATCGATCTCTCTTCTCTTGTTCAAGGAAGCATCGTTGGCATTGCTGCTTCGGCGGATTACCTTGCTGTATCAGATTCTGCGGGCGCCATCTTTTTTGCGCCACTTCAAAATGGAGTGCCTGGAGCTTTTGATTGTGTGGCTTCTGTAGAGGCGCCACTTTCACACATTCACTTTGATGGAGCTGGATATTTATATGCCCTTTCAGATGGATCTTACTTTGATGAAGGAAAACGATACATCGCAATAAATCCTAACACGCTTTGTCAGTAGTTTTTTTGCTTCTAGAAATTTCTTGAACCCTCTTCACAAATACGCTAGCTGCTGGCGATGAAAAAAATCAGCGTGAGCGCTCCCGCAAAAATTAATACTATCCTTCGCGTTGTGGCTTTGCGGCCAGATTTTTACCATGAACTTGAAATGGTGATGGTGAAGTTGAAGCTCGCCGATCTTATCACCATCCACGATCACCCCGAAACCACCGCAATCACTTTTTCCTGCGATTCCATCCAAAACGAAGGCATGAATGCCCATAATAATTTGGTGGTGAAGGCTGCCAAGTTGCTGCAAGAGACGTATCAGGTAAAGCGAGGGGCATCGATTCACCTTGAGAAAAACATTCCCGTCGCCGCTGGTTTGGGGGGAGGCTCTAGTGATGCGGCATCCACCCTTAAGGCCCTCAATTGCCTTTGGGATTTGAAGCTGGATGCAAATGCTTTGGCCAAACATGGAGAAAGCTTGGGGGCTGATGTTCCATTTTTTTGCCACGAAAGCCCGGCTGCTTACGTTCATGGGATTGGTGAAAAAATTCAGCCAATCGATTGTTTTCCTAAGCTTTTTTTGCTTCTGGTGAATCCAGGTATCGAGGTCTCAACAGCCTGGGTTTATAAAGAATGTGATAAGCTTTTTTTCCCGGGTGGCCCGGGGACCAAAAAGCAGAAAAGAACACTGGAAAAACAGTCAGATAAGGATGATTTCCAATTGACAGGTAAAAATGCTGGTGTTAGGAGGGGTGCGCCTTTTGCTGCGCGCAGTGAGGTGCTGTGTGGTTTGACGAACGATCTTGAAGAAGTCACCCGAGCAAAGTATTTAGAAATATCTGAAATGAAAGAGTTTTTTCTTAAGTTTGGAGCAGACGCAGCGTTGATGTCTGGAAGTGGTCCGACCGTTTTTGGAGTCTTTAAAACACGAGAACTTTCAGTACAAGCAGAGAAGCAATTGCCATCGTCTTGGAAGGGGTTTGTCACCGAGACGCTCTGAAACGCTTTATCCGAGTCCAGCAGTTAAAACTCGGCCCTTTGAGGCCGAAAAACCGTTAGCAGATTTCCCTGGATTAAACTCGGGAGCTTGCTCTCGAGTTTTTGATCTCTTGTAGTGTAGGCAACATTTAGGAAGCTTATGCAAATAACAAAGGTTCAGGTTTTTCCCGTTCAAGAAGACGCGGTAAAGGCTTACGTGACAGTGACATTTGAGGATTGCCTTGTTATTCGAGACCTCAAAATCATTGAAAAGAAAGACCGGTTATTTGTTTCAATGCCATCACGTAAAAGAAGAGATGGCAGTTATCGTGATACCGTTCATCCTATAAACGATGAACTCAGGTCTTATCTTACGCAAAGTATTTTAAAGGCCTATTACGACGAGAAAAGATAAGAATTGGGGCGTCGGCAAGCGGTAAGCCACATGGTTTTGGTCCATGCATACGTAGGTTCGAATCCTACCGCCCCAGCAAATTTCAAGATGATTTTATCTTGAAATTGGCGCGGAAAAAGGGGTGAGAACCTCAGTCTGCTGATTTTCCAGCAGACGGGAAGCACCAAGACGTTGAGATGCGGGCATGCAGTTTATGCACGCAGCGATTACGGCTTGGGGTCCTCGGAGAAAGAAATGTTTTACGTTTCTTGATTTCGAAGGGGAAATCCTACCGCCCCAGCAATGGTGCAAGTGGATGAGAAGTAAAAATGATGAGTTGTTTTGACAACGAAGGGAGATGAAGTGAGTATTTTTGGAAGCAGTAATCTCAAAATCTTTTCAGGAAATGCTCATTGTAAACTTTCGGAGTCAATTGCACGTTATTTGAAAACAAACCTCACCGAGGGAAAAGTAACCAAGTTCAGCGATGGCGAAACCTGGGTTGATATAAAAGAGAATGTTCGTGGCGCAGATGTTTTTGTGGTTCAGCCAACGTGCCGGCCCGCAAATGAATATTTGATGGAGTTGCTCATTATTATTGATGCACTTCGTCGCTCCTCTGCAGACCGCATCACAGCGGTCATTCCCTATTATGGGTATGCGAGGCAAGATAGAAAAGTGAGTCCAAGGACTCCCATTACGGCAAAGTTGGTTGCTGATCTTATTACAGCAGCTGGTGCAAATCGAATCTTGGCCATGGATTTACACGCAAGCCAGATTCAAGGGTTTTTCAATATCCCGGTAGATCACTTGTATGCAAAACCGGTGTTGATTGATTATTTGAGTAATGAGCTCAACGACAACTTGGTGGTAGTAAGCCCAGATGTTGGTGGAACCGAAAGAGCAAGATCGTTTGCAAAGTTGCTACAGTGTCCGATAGCGCTCATTGATAAAAGACGGCCCAAACCAAATGTAAGTGAAGTGATGAACTTGGTGGGTGATGTAAAAGGAAAACGCGTTGTCATTTTAGATGATATCGTAGACACCGCAGGTACCATGATAAAAGCAAGCGAAGCATTGCTTGCCGAAGGTGCCACAGAAGTGCATGCGTGTTGTGTTCATGCTGTTCTTTCAGGTACGGCTGTTTCCAGTTTGATGGAGTCTAATATTAAATCGGTGATTGTAACCGATACGATTCCACTTTCTGAAGAAGCAGAAAAGTGTGACAAAATAAAAGTGCTCTCGGTTGCTCCTCTTTTGGGAGAGGCCATTGCAAGAATACATAACTCAGACTCAGTTTCTTCATTGTTTGTATAAGCAAGCTTGAAGGTGAAGTGAGAGAAAGATTTAAGTGTGGAGGAAATATGCAAAGAATTCCATTAACAGCAAAAACAAGAGAAGTGGGCAAAGGTTTTGCTCGCCGTGCGCGCATTGCAGGTTCAATCCCAGCGGTGCTTTACGGTGCGCTTGAAGCTCCTGTTTCCATCGAAATTGAAGCAAACTCTTTCAAAGCCGTAGAGAAAGCAGATAGAAACCTAAACGTTCTTGTCGATCTCAAAGTAGATGGCGGAAAAGAAGTGCTTGCTTTGGTACGTGATTACCAAGCTGATCCTATCAAACGAAACATCACGCATCTTGATTTTCAAGCAATTAGCTTAGACAAGAAAATCGATATCGAAGTGAGAGTTGAACTTGTAGGCGAGGCGCCAGGAGTAAAAGAGGGTGGAATTCTAGAACAGTTCCGAAGAACGCTTCATGTGAAAGCGTTGCCTCACAAAATTCCTCAAAGCATTCAAGTTGATATGAGCGCACTTCAGTTAGGCGAAAATATTCACTTAGAAGATCTCACCTTCCCAGAAGGTGTAGAAGCGCCTCACCAAACCAACTTTACTCTTGTAGCTCTTCTTGCTCCTAAAGCTGAAGAAGAGGAAGCACCAGCAGCTGCAGCAGAAGGTGCGGCTCCTGCAGAATCAGCTCCAGCAGCTGAGAAGAAAGAGGGCTAAAAACACGTGAGTGCCTTTTGGCTTATTGCAGGTCTTGGAAATCCAGGAAAGAAATATGAATACGATCGTCATAACCTTGGATTTCTGATTATAGATCGTTTTGCAGAGAAACATCACATGCTTGTTGAAACAAAGGCTCATAAGTCTTTGCTTGGAAAAGAAAAATTTCAAGAGAAGCAAGTAATACTTATAAAACCTCAGACGTACATGAATTTATCTGGGGAAGCAGTTCGGTCTGCGAGTGATTATTATCAGATTCCTCACGAGCAGGTGCTGGTTGTTCACGATGATCTTGACCTTGAGTTCGGAAAAATGAAGTTTGTCTTCGATCGTGGTCACGGTGGACATAACGGAGTAAGATCTGCCATCGATCATCTGGGCACGAAAAAGTTTTACCGATTACGAGCAGGCATTGGTGGTGCCACCAAAAGGGCAGTGACAGATTTTGTGCTTTCACCCTTTTCAAAGCAAGAGCTGAAGCAGCTCCCAGATTTTTTGGATGAAATGGTGAATGCCATTGAAGATTTTTTAACGCATGAATTAAGTTTTGTGCAAACGAAGTATCATTAGGAGTATCCCCTTAGTCACTTGCGTTAGGTGAGTGGCTTGAAGAGAACCCACAAGGAGGAAGTAAAATGACGAGAGAATATGAAACGGTTGTGATTTATCACCCCTCTCAAACCGAAGTGCAAGTTGCAGGAATGAATGACAAGCTAAGCAAGATCATTCAAAAAAATGGAGGCCATCTTTTCTTTGCTCGTAATATGGGAAGAAGAAAGCTCGCTTATCCAATCCAAAACGAAAAACTAGGCATCTACTTTTGTTTCGATTACGCAGCTGCAGGAAAAACAGTTTCTGAACTTGAGCGCGCGATGAAATTGGACGAATCTGTAATTCGATTTCTCACCGTTACCAAAAGTGAAACGGTAGACATCGAAGCAAGAAAAGCAGAAGTTGAAGCAAGAGGCGAAGGAAAACCAGTTGTAGCTGAAGAAAGACCGGCAGCACCAGCTCAATCTCCAGCGCCAACAGCAGATAAAGCATCGTAATTTTTTGTGTATCTTGATAGGGTCAGAGCCATAAGACTCTGACCCTTTTTTGTTTGTGCCCGCACAAGCCTACCTGGCTTAAGGAAAATGTTTTCATGATGAATCTTGGAGTGTTATCAAAAAAAACGCTGATTGTTTCATGCTTGCTTTTGTTTTCCTACTTTTCTGGTTTTTTTACCTTGCTTATTCCACTTGCTTCTTTTGCACTGGCTTCTTGGATAGGCTTGAAAAATGCTTCAAAATTGGGAGTTGTTTTTTGTTTGTTCATTGTAGCAGCATTCTCCTTATTTCTTCCCGAACAGTTTTCAGATGTAGGAAATTTTGTATTGCCGGGATTTCTTTTACTAGAGCACTTTTCCCGATTTTCAGTTTTTTTACTGGGGCTTTTTTATTTCATTTTTTTCTTTTCTGCCGGCTTGATTCTTTTTCAGAGTTTACAGAAAAGTGGAGACCTCAATACTTGGTTTCTTTCCTCGTTCGTAAAACTTCTTCTCTTGCTGGCACTGTTTTTCGTACTTTTTGTCAGCCTCAGCCCCGATTCCCTTTACAACAGCAGCGTGCAGCACCTTGAGTCATTGCTGGCAAAAATTGAAGCAGCCGAGAGCGCTTCTTCATCTGGGGCTGCGATGTCACAACTTTTTGGAAACAAGCACGAATTTTCAGTGCAGTTTTTGCACTACTTTCCGGCGCTTTTTGCCATTTTTTGCCTGTTTACGCTGGTGGTAAATACTTTGCTCTCCCGAAGACTTTTTAAGCATTTGCCCGCATTTGCTTGTATAAAGCCATTTTCAGCGTTTCGCCTTCCCGATCAGTTTATTTGGCTTCTCATCATCTCGGGCCTTGCCTTTTTTGCGGGGAAATATATAGTCGGCGCTACCTTTTTGGAGATAGTGGCGCTAAACCTTGCCATTACAGCTTTTGCGCTTTACGTTCTCCAAGGTTTAGCTGTAGCTTTATTTTTTATTACGCGGGTGAACTCAGTTTTTTTAAGAACCGCGGCCATGATTATGTTGGTGATTTTTTTCGTTCAGGTAAGTCTTTTCCTTTTTCTCATCGGTATTTTTGACGTGTGGTTGAATATCCGAGAGAGAAAAGTAAATACTAAACAAAACTTATGAAATAAACGTTGGAAGGAAAGAAGGAGAAAATATGCAAGTCATTTTACAAGAAGAAATTTCAAGTCTCGGAAAAGCTGGAGAAATTGTGAACGTAAAAGAAGGTTACGCTCGTAACTTTCTCATCCCACAAAAGAAAGCTGTTGTTGCTGATGCCAAAAACATGAAAATGCTTGAGCACCAACGCAAAATCATTTCCGCAAAACAAGCCAAACTTAAAGCAGAAGCTGAAAAATTGGCAGTAGAGTTGAACAAGCTAAAGCTTGTATTTGAAAAAGAAGTGGGCGAAGAAGGAAAACTTTTTGGTTCTATCACTTCAAAAGACATTGCTGAATTGGTGAAAGAAAAAGGCTTTGAAATCGATCGCAGAAAACTGCAACTTAAAGATCCAATTCGTGAAATTGGTGACTGTGAAGTTCCCCTTAAGCTTCATGCTGAAGTAACAGCAATGCTTAAAGTTTCTGTAGAGAAAAAATAATTTCGATTTGCTTGGGGGAGCGAAGAGAAAGCGTGTGTTGTTTTTTAATCTTAAGAAATGTGTTTGAGGTTCCATGACACCCCCAGATCTTCAACAATTTAAAGTGCCGCCCCAGAATATTGAAGCAGAGCAATCAATTCTGGGTGCTGTGCTTCTTGATAATGAAGCCATTCATCGCTGTTTAGAGCTTGTTCAAGCTGAAGATTTTTACCGTGAAACCCATCGCAAAATTTACGAAGCCGTCCTCGATCTCTACCAAAAAAGTGAACCCGTAGATATCATCACGCTCACCAGTCACTTGAAGTCAAAAAATGTTCTCGATCAAGTTGGCGGCGCAACCTACCTCTCTTTCCTTGTCGATCAAGTTCCAACAGCTGCAAATGTTGCCTCCTACTGTAAAATCGTTCGTGAAAAATCCGTTTCCCGTCGTTTGATTGAAGGTGCTACACAAATTATTAGTGATGGCTATCAGCAACACGCCGATGTGAATGAATACCTTGATAAAGCCGAACAAATTATTTTCGATGTGGCGCAAAACCGCACCAAAAAAGGCTTTAGCCAGGTGAAGGATGTTGTGAAAGACAGCTTCAAGGCTATCGAACAACTCTACGAACGCAAAGAATTAATCACAGGTGTTCCAAGTGGATTTAAAGATCTTGATCGTTTGACGAGTGGTTTTCAGCCCTCGGATTTGGTGATTATTGCAGGTCGTCCTTCGATGGGAAAAACAGCATTCGTGCTGAGCATTCTGGAAAATGCTGCCATCGATCATGGAAAATATTGCGCTATTTTTTCGCTGGAGATGTCAAAAGAGCAGCTGGTGCAACGTATGCTGTGTTCGCGTGCAGAAATTGATTCCACCAAATTGCGCGGGGGTTTTTTGGCTGAAAGCGATTGGCCAAAGCTAACCCGTGCAGCCGGCATGATATCTGAATCTCCCGTCTTCATTGATGATACGCCCGCAATTACTTCGATGGAACTTCGAGCAAAAGCGCGTAGACTTCAGCGCGAGCATGGGCTCGATCTCGTAGTGGTGGACTATTTACAACTGATGCGAGCTTCGCGCCGCATCGAAAGCAGAGAGCGCGAAATTGCAGAAATTTCCAGTTCACTTAAAGCCCTTGCAAAAGAGTTAAGCGTTCCCGTGTTGGCGCTGTCGCAGTTAAACCGCGGATTAGAGGCCAGGCAAGATAAGCGTCCACAGCTTTCTGATTTGCGTGAGTCTGGTTCAATCGAGCAAGATGCAGACGTGGTGATGTTTATTTACCGCGATGAAGTCTACAACAAAGAAACTCCTGATGCCGGAAAAGCTGAGATCATCATCGGCAAACAGCGTAATGGACCAATCGGGCGGGCGACACTTGCGTTTAGGCACAACATCACACGCTTCGATAACTTGGCGCAACATGTAGACCAATCATCAGCATCTCCTTCACATATTTTAGAAGGAGTGGGCGATGTGCCTTCAGCTGAAGATGGATATTAGTAATGAACGCCAACAAAAAGAAGCGCTGAAAAACTAGGTTTGAAACCGCTATCGTAAACACGTTGTGCGGCTAATGCAGGTGCAGCAAGGTCAAGATCTTGATGTATACCTTCTTCAAATAAAAAATCTTCCTGAACATCAAATCCAAAATAAAAATATTTATGCCACATCATGGCAACGCCACCGCCGACGGATGGGCCAATAGCTTGCGTGGTAACGGCAGTGTCACTCGCCAAAACATTTCCTGGAAGAGAACCAATGCGGCCGGAAATTCCACCTTTGAGATACGGCAAAATCTGAAATGTTTTCCATTTGGTGAGGGCATCAAAAATGAAACTGTATTTTCCACTAATGTTGGAGTGAATAAGATGTTCTCTTCGTCCGCTGTTGAAGTTGGTTGCGTAGGAACCATGAATTTCTAGTGAAGCTGCATCGGTAATGTTCCAGCCAAAAGTGAGGCCGATCAAACGCTCAAAGTCAGACCCCACAGCTGTTTGCGCGGCTTGATCAAAATCGAAATCTGACTGAACGAGGCCTGTTCCTATTGTGATGTAGGGTCCTTCATGAAAACCATCCAGCGGACGAGCGTTTGCCGTTGAAAAAAATAAAACTTGAAGCAAACCGAAACAGAAAAAGGTGACAAAAAGTTTTTTCATCATATATAGGGAACGCTTCTAGCAAGTTAGGAAAAAATGGCAATTGATAACACTGGGGAAGAGAATGAAATTAATCGTAGCTACAAAAAATAAAGGGAAGCTTGCTGAAATAAAACGCATGCTCAGCGACATAGATCTCCAAGTGGTAAGTTTTGAAGAGGAACATTTTTCCGATGTACTTGAAGATGGAAAAACATTTTTGGAAAATGCGCGCAAAAAAGCATTGGCGTGTCATAAGCCAGACGCGTGGAGTTTGGCTGATGATTCTGGCTTGTGTGTAGACGCACTTGATTTGGCACCCGGCGTTTACTCCGCGCGCTATGCGGGTGAGCGGGCGACTGACAGCGATAACAACGCCAAATTGATTTCAGCACTGGATGGCGTGCCCACAGAAAAACGCGCAGCTTCATTTCATTGTGCATTGGTGCTTGTTTCGCCAGCCGGAAACAAGTGGGAGTTTGAGGGCAAGATGGAAGGCAGTGTTTTGCAAGAACCCCGAGGCGAAAATGGTTTTGGCTATGACCCGCTTTTTTTAGTGAAAGGTACCGATAGAAGCGCTGCAGAGCTCTCCCCAGGCGAAAAGGACGCTTATAGCCACCGGGGAAGGGCGCTTCGAAAAGCCATGCAGGTTTTAGTTGCACTTCTTTCTAAAGAAGGTTAGAAGCCAGCGTCTTTTTCAAAATCTGCGGTTGTTTCAAGCGATGAAGATACAGACAGTAAATACACACGGGGTGTAGCTCAGGCTGGTTAGAGTGCTTGGTTTGGGACCAAGAAGTCGTAGGTTCGAATCCTATCACCCCGACAAAAAATCTGACTTCAGGTCAGATTTTTCGTTTCAAGAGCAAAAAAGTTCTTTGAAAAATTGCGCCCGTAGCTCAGTGGATAGAGCAACTGCCTTTAAGCTACAAACATTAGGAGCCTTCATAGGGAAAAGAAACTTATGAAGTGGACTACACTGTATCGGGGAAACCTTAACAGGTAATGCTGATGGCAATCCCGAGGAAACCAATGGTTGACCCGTATGGAGGTCTATCATATGTCAGTAAATTGAATATGAGAGGACATCATACAAAAGAAAAGGGCGACCTAGGTGTGTTGAAAGCTCAAGTTGATTTACATCAACAAGGATTTACTCTTTTAAATCCGGTTACTGAACACGCTCCATTTGATCTTGTCATTTATAGGAATGGGATTTTTAAGAGCGTCCAAGTGAAATACAAGTCCTTGGATAAAACTGGAAGTTTAACACTTGGTTTTAGAACGTGTTGGACAGATAAAAATGGAACCCATATGAGAGCCATTAATAAGGAAGAAGTTGATCTTTATTGCGTTTATTGTCCAGACACCGACGAATGTTATTACTTTGATCCAAAACGGTTTAACAAGACAGTAACCTTGAGGGTAAGTACGCCGAAGAATAATCAGCTGAGTAAAATTAATAAAGCGGCTGATTATCGTTGGGTTCCGTAGAGACTATACGTGTAGCACCTGAGATGGTGAAGATATAGTCCAGACCACAAAATTACATCATCCGTAATGTAGTGAAAACTATAGTGGTAAGCTAAGCCGTAGGCCGCAGGTTCGAGTCCTGCCGGGCGCGCAAAAAAGAGAGGCCATATGGTCTATCTTTTTTTTGTGTATTCGTCGGTAGACGAGAAGCTGGAGTTTGATAGCTTTGACGCACAGCTTTGTTTTTACATTACCGTTGTTCACTTACTTCTTTTGCGCTAGGCGTTAGGTGCTTTCTGAAAACCATCTTCTGCGGAGCTCATTCTTCAATGCAAACAAAACCATTCAAGATTGGTATAATCGGCGCAGGGCGAATAGCGCGTGTGCATGCTCTGGCCCTTCGAGCCTTGCCGTTGCTTGAAATAAAAGCAGTTACAAATCGAAGCTTCAGCAATGCACAAACATTTTGCGCAGATTTTAATATTCCTGTTTGCGCATCCAGCGTGCAAGATTTGTGTGACGATCCCCAAATTGATGCAGTTCACATTTGCAACGTAAACACAGCGCATCTCGAAGCTATTCGTATTGCTACAAAAAATGGAAAGGCAATTCTTTGTGAGAAGCCTTTGGTACATCATCAAAGTGTTCTCTCTGAACTTTCTCAGATATCTACTGCATCTTCGTCATTGTTTTCGGTGTGTTTTTCTTTTCGCTATCATCCAACGGCACTTATGCTGATGCAGCGTTTGCCTGAAGTAGGAAAAATAAAAAAAGTAGATATTTCATATTTACAATCATCTTGGCTGAAAAAAAGAAAAGATGCTTGGCGCCCGGATCCCCTTGTCTATGGCAATTCCTACGTCTTAGCTGATATTGGTTCGCATACTCTTGATATGGCGAGGCATCTTTTGCACCAGCAGCTTTTTGTAGAGAAAGCTTGTATTCACTATGACGGAAAAGTTGCTGAGTGTTCTGATATTGAAGCCGAGCTTGAACTTCTTTCCGAAAATAAAATTCCTGTTTCTGTAAAACTTTCTAAGGCTGCGAAAGGATTTTCCAATCGCATGAGCATTCGTGTCGTAGGAGAATATGGTGAGCTTGGTACGGATGATGTATTGTCGGGAAAAATATATTTTTCAAAAGAGAACGAAAAAATTTGGATACAACGAGCGCCACATCTTGAAGGAGATGTTTTGCAATTTCCGGAGGAACATCCCGAAGGTTGGCTTTCGGGTTTTGTAAATCTCTTTCATCTTTTCTATCAAAGCCTCGGTAAAAATTCCCCATTGCTCCCTTTACCCACCGTGAAAGAATCGATTCAGATTTCACGTTGCATTGGAGATGTTCTAGAACAAGCTGTCTGGAAGCCTCTTTGAGAAAATAAAAAATGAGTTTTTTATTTACTCATACCCCGCAAATATTGACACCACCTTGCTATGCTGGTAGGTGCAGTTTTCCCGTAACGAAGGAAAAACACATGATGCTCTCAGCTCCAAAAAGTTTAAGTGGCCCTCGTCTCGCTGCTTATAACCATGTACAATTAGGCCTAGGAATTGGAACACATGTTCCACATTTTGTAGATGCAGCGACAGGGAAAACTGCTTTGCATTTACAAGCTGCAATGAAAGCTGGAGCTCCAGTTCCGCTAGATCGTCTTGAGAGCACTGCAGAGAATTTAGTGCATCAATTGGAAGGCATTAGAGTCCCTCGTCATTTTCTTCATCTTCAGCGATCTATTTGGTTGCTTGAACACGCCAGAGCACTTCGGGCGAATGTGCAAATTCTTCAAGGTAAACATTTCAGTGTAGCAGATGAAGCGAAGCTGCTCTACGGTGTTGATGTAGCGCCGTTTCCTGATCTGCACTTTCAAGATCTTAGAAACAGACTTCATGATTTGCTTCCTGGAAAAAATGACAGATCAAAAACTTTAGCAGAGCGCAGAGCAGAGTGTGATCAAGCACGATCAATTGATCCAAACCTTGCTCTTCGCTTGATTCACAAAACCATCTATCCTAAAGTTCAAAAATTATCTGCAGCATTCTACACAGCACCCGAAAAAAATAGTGTAGAGTTTGCACTTGCCCATGGTGTTTCTTGGACGGGCTACAATTGGTGGCAAGGGAAGGGCCATTCTCTTGTTCAATTTAACGGCGATAGGCCAATGGCGCTTGCGCATCTCGCCGATACTGTAATGCATGAAGCTGGCTTGGGCCATCATCTGCATCATGTTGGCATCGAACATTATCTTGACCGTGGTCACAGATGGCTAGAACACAGCATCGATTTATTTGGTGTTCCGTGGGGAACCGTAGCGGAAGGTATTGCTATGACTGCACTTCCTTTGGTGATGGATAAAGAAACTTGGATTGCGTGGCACAAAGATGTTTTGTTTCCCGCTGCACATATGACTCATCTCGATGCAGAACGTGAATATGAGCAAGCAGTCACAGCTTTAAAAACGGCATATGGAAATGCAGTGTTTCTGTTTGCAGATGGTGCAAGTGCAGAACAAGTTCAGAACTTTTTCAGAACTAACGCAGCTTCCACAGAAGCAGATGCACTAAAGAGCGCCAACTTTGTAAAAAAATACGGCAGTTATGCCTTTACTTACTACATGGGTGCAGCCTTGATGGCTAAACTCTATGCTCGACCTAGCTGGAATGGGCAGCCCAGCCCCCACTATTGGTACCACCGTTTAGTGAGCCAACCTGTTACCCCAAGTATGATTCGCGCCTGGATTGAACATGGTTCAAGTGCAGACTTGAGTGCGCTTTTGCGAGCATAGTGTTCCAATTCATTTGGGGCTAAAAACAGACCGATATTTGACAAGTGGTACTAAATATAGTACCATGCGCTTTATGGATCTTAGGCCCACAGTACGTTACCTTCTTCACAAAAGTGAAATGTCTCTGCGCGAACTGGCTAAAGTAAGTGGAGTGCGGCGACAAAGTATTGCGCATTTTTTGAATGGTGGAAATATTCATCTCACCAATTTGGATAAGTTGCTCGAAGCCTTGGGATATCGCCTCCGTCTTTCCACTACACCAGAAGAATTGAAGCCAAGATTAGCAAGACGCATTTCACTTGATTCCAAAAAAATTTCAAAGTTTTGCAAAAAATATCACATTCGCTCAATTTCTCTTTTTGGTTCTGTGCTTCGAGATGATTTTCAAAAAAAGAGTGACATTGATGTGCTTGTTGATTTTGAAAAGGCCCCAACTTTTTTTGAACTCGATGAAATTGAGGAAGAGCTAAAGAAACTTTTTAAGACCAATCATAAACTTGACCTCGTAACACTTCATTCTCTTTCTCCCATTTTTGCCAATGACATTTTAAACTCGAGTGAAACTCTTTATGAACAAGTCGCCTGAAAAATATTTTGAGCACATGTTGTTGGCCATCGCTGAAATTGAAACCTATTTGCAGGGATACAGTTGGCGTGCATTTGAGCGAGATCGTAAAACAGTAAGTGCTGTTATTTATCAATTGCAAATTATTGGAGAAGCAGCCGGAAAAATTCCAAAAACTTTGGTAAAAGACTCGCCTGTTCCATGGGGAAAAATTACGGGCATGCGCCATAAGCTCATTCATGATTATTTTGGTGTGGATGCCGAGACTGTCTGGCGCACTTCGCAAGAAGGGCTGGGCCCGCTTAAGGCATATTTGCAAAAAAAGCTAAAATGAGCAGGGTGCGTTCCACTATAGTTTAACTGTTTGATATTATTACTGGTTTTGGCACCCCCTCTCAAAACTCCTGTTTTTTCTGTACGAGAGCTCCTTTTTGAGCAAGTGGAATTCAAAAAAAACGACTCTCTCCACAACTTCTTTGTACTTTTGCCGAAGTGTGTTAGGGCGTGCTCACCTTTGAGTTTAAGGAGTGATGTTTTATGGAAACCGTTGGTTTAATAAGTTTGGGTTGTTCGCGAAATCTTGTGGATTCTGAAGTGATGTTGGGTGCGCTGAAAAAAGCGGGCTTTCACATCAACCAAGATCCCATGCGTTGCGATGTGATTATTGTGAACACGTGTGGCTTCATCGAAGCTTCTAAAGAAGAGTCCATCAACACCGTGTTGGAAATGGCGGAGCTGAAAAAAACTGGCCAGCTGAAAAAATTGGTGATGGCCGGATGCTTGGTGCAGCGCTATGCTGATGAGTTGAAAAAACAAATGCCAGAAGTGGATTTGTTTATAGGTACCGGCGAATACCCAAAAATAGTGAGTTTGCTGGAATCTGAATGCGATGTAGCAGTAGGAAAACCTCGCGCACTTGCAGATGAAACTTTGCCGCGCTTACTCACCACTCCAAAACATTATGCCTATTTGAAATTGGCCGAAGGTTGCCAACATGCATGTTCGTTTTGCATCATTCCAAAATTACGTGGACCACTGCGATCGCGCTCTATCGATTCACTGGTGATTGAAGCTAATAATTTTCTTGATCAAGGTGTGCGCGAATTAAATTTGATTGCACAAGATTCAACAGGTTTTGGTCGCGATAGAAAAGATGAAACCACTTTAAAGAAATTGTTTGAAGCCTTAACTGAACTTCCTCAAGAAAAATGGATTAGGCTCTTTTATGCATATCCACAAGGTTTCCCGATGGAGGTTTTGGATGTGATGAAAGATCATCCGCAGATTTGCAACTATCTTGATTTGCCCATCCAGCATATTAACGATCGCATTTTGAAGTCGATGCGTCGCGAAGGTGTGGGAAAAGATGTGCGAGATATTATCGAAGCTGTGCGTACAAAAATTCCAGATCTTACGTTACGAACTACTTTTATTGTTGGATATCCCACCGAAACGAAAACTGAATTTGAAGAGCTGCTTTCGTTTGTAGAAGAAGGTCACTTCGATCATGTTGGTGTGTTCACGTATTCTCCGGAAGAGGGCACCAGTGCTGCAAAGCTTGCCAATGATGTTCCCGATATGATTAAGCAAGATCGCAGAAATCGTTTGCTTGAAGCGCAGCAAAAAGTTTCGAAGCAACGCAATGAACGCTGGGTTGGAAAAACTATTTCTGTTTTAGTAGATGGCCCAAGCGCTGATGAGCCATTGGTAATCACAGGCAGACATCAAGGCCAGGCGCCAGACGTTGATGGTGTTGTGTTTCTGAACGAGTGTGATTTGCCAGCAGGAAGTTTTGCACAGGTAAAAATCACCGAAGCGCATGCATATGATTTAGTGGGGGAGATGGTTTAAGCGTTTTTTGTTTTTAGCTTTGTCGTTGCGAGGAATGAAGTGACGTGCAATCTCCTCTGGCAATGTTGCTTTGTCATCCTGAGAGTAACGAAGGATCCACTCTGGCAATTTACATTTTTGAATTGAACGAGGAGATCCTTCACGATGTTCAGGATGACAAAATTAACTCAATAACAAGAATCAAAAACAAAAAAAGCATCTCGAGTTGAGATGCTTTTTCTTTATTCCAATTTTAGTAAAAACTAAAAGTGCCAGCCGATGCTTCCCAAAACAGCGAAGCGAGGTTTGAATCCACCGTCAGTAACTTTGGTATCTGGAGTTCCTGCAACGGTAGTTTTGTAAGCTTTTTGGAAAATGAGGTGCTCGGTTGCATCGATGTTAAAGAAGAGGCCTTTCCACACGTTGATTTGTGCGCCGATACCTACAGCTGGTCCGCCGCCAAAAGCGCCAACTTTGTTGGCATCAGTTGATGCGTTTACAAAAAGAGCATGCGCTGTTCCGCCCACTTTTAAGTAGGGAAGAAATTTCACGGTAGCGTCATTTCCTTTTTCAACGAAGTAAGGAAGCGTAAACCTGTTAGCAAGTGTAATATCTAACACATGTTCGCGCGCATTTTCTGTGGGGAAAGTTCCCGCGGGAAATGCACCAACAGCTGCTCCTGCATTACCAACGCTTGAGGTAGCCGTGGTGTACGTCATAGAAAGAAGAGGGCGCACCCACATGGTGGCATCCCAACCAATGGTGAGGTTGGCCAGAGCTGGTTCCCAGTTTTTGCTGAATTGACTTCCGGTAATGACATGACTGTCATTGTTTACTTGCATGTATCCAGCGCCAACCGATAGGTAAAACCCTTGATCCCAGCCTTCGCTGTTTGCACTTGCTTCGCCTGATAAGCCACTCAGCAGCAAAAGTGCCAATACTCCACACAACAGATTTCTTTTCATTTGTCCCCCTTCATGAGTGAAAAAATTAATGCCGCAATTTTACATATTCAAAAATGAAAGTCTATTGATATCTCTACCTTAGCCAAAACTCTTTAAAGCTAAACTCAAAAGAAAGCTGAGCCCAAAAAAAGGTTGGACAAAGAGAGGGTGATTCGTTAGAAGCCGGGAGCTTTTGGATCAGAAATATGGTGGCCATAGTTCAGTTGGTTAGAACGCCTGGTTGTGGTCCAGGAGGTCGTGGGTTCGAGTCCCATTGGCCACCCAACGATTTTTCGCTAAGAAAAATCGTTCCTCTATTTTCAAATTTCTAATAATCTAATTTCTGGGTTTTGGTGTTGATTTGAGCAACGAAAAATCGGGAAATTAGAAATTGGAGAGTAGAGAGTAGAGGAACAAGCATGGAAAAATTTGCCTTCGAAAAGCTTGATGTATATCAACGTGCACTTGATTGGGTTGAGCAAGCAGAGGCTCTGTGTGAATCCTTAAAGGGAAAAGTGTCCTATCAAATGCTCGATCAACTTTCCCGAGCAGCTCTATCAATTCCTCTCAACATTGCCGAAGGAAATGGCAGGTGGCACAAAGGTGATAAACGACAGTTCTTCTGGATTGCTCGGGGATCTGTGTTTGAATGTGTGCCGCTCGTTCAAGTATTGCATCGAAAAAATTTACTTGATGATATCCAATATTCATCAAGCTATGAAAATCTTCAGGTTATGGCTAAAATGCTCAGCAGTTTAATCAAGTCTGTGGAGAAAATTGATCAGAAATAACCACCCAGTTCATCAAGCCCTAGTGAAAGCTGGGGCTTTTTTGTGTGCCTCAATTGAGGTTTCGAACTGTGCCTTGATAAATCAAAACAACTTGTTTAGACGTGCTCTCATGAAGCCAACCTTATACTTCCTGATTCTTTCTTTTTGCGTCTTTGTTCTTTCCTGTACGAATGAGCTTAAAATAATAAATGCTGGACCAGATTTTATTACATTTTGGAGAAAGGCAGAAAATCTTCAATTTGAAGATCAAGCAAAACTCTTCAAAGATATTTTCTTTTCGAAACCATATTACAATTTTTACCGTGATGTGACGTAGTCCTATAAAAAAGAAAATAATACTTGGGACATCAATGAAGAGTTGAAAAAGGATTTAAAAAAGTATCTTCCGAAATATAAAAAGCATTACGATGATTTAACAGAAACTTTTCAGCATTTTGATTATACAAGCAAGAAGCGTCTTAAGGATTTTTGGAAGTTTTTCCCAGATGCAAAGAAGATTCTAGGGAATAACAAAGTTACTGTTTATGGAACTCTTTCGTTTGATAATTTTGGCGGACGAGTGCGCTGGGTAGAACAAGAAAATGGCAATATGCAAATGGTTGTTGCCTTTGGAATCGATAAAGTTGTTCTTCACAAGATTAATCTTGATGCACTTTTTGCACATGAATTCTTTCACGTTTATCATGAACTCGTCACTCCTGAAATTTTGAAGAAGATTAAAGAAGATCCTTTACTCATGAAGCTTTGGAATGAAGGGCTTGCGACGTATGTGAGTTCTCAAATGAATCCACGTTTAAGTGATGCTCAAATTTTGCTGGATTCAGGTTTGAAAAATCGATGCCAGAACGAATATCAAAGCTATGCTCATAGATTTTTGAGAGATCGCACGGACTTCATGAAAGACCGAGATATGAAGAAAGCAAAGATGTACTATCAAAAATGGTTTTTGATGGAAGATCACGAAGATATTAATTATGAAGGCATGCCTAAAGCGGCTGGCTATTGCCTTGGTTTTAAGGCCATAGAAGATTTAGACAAAAGTCATACTATGTTGGAAATGGCACATTGGGATTTTAAGACGGTTCAAGCAAGCCTTTTGAGAGCTTTAGAGAAGCATATGTAGTCCCCCCTGAAAAACCCTCCATGAGCACATCGAAGTGAGTAATGAGAGTGGTTTACGGTTTGGTGTTGTTGAAAAAAGGGCGTTTGAAATTGCAAGGAAATGGAAGAATTCGCTTAAAACCTTGCG
>Ga0210019_1000893_pt1 | contig 34465 bp, 34 predicted proteins | sample CryGeyCG2114_020_2_FD_183969 | JGI IMG/M metagenome (GOLD analysis project Ga0210019, IMG submission 183969) | Groundwater microbial communities from aquifer - Crystal Geyser CG11_big_fil_rev_8/21/14_0.20 (SPAdes) (version 2) | ecosystem: Environmental > Aquatic > Deep subsurface > Groundwater ...
CCATCTGGACGACCTGGAAAACCGCCGGCCGTTCCGGGATTTCCGCTACGACATCCACCCTCCGGGCGCCGAGGTCCGCCATATCTCCATCAGCGGCACGCCGGTCTTCGGGACCGACGGCCGGTTCCTGGGCTATCGCGGCGTCGGTCGCGACCTGACGCGCGAGAACGCCGCGGAAACGGCGCTGAAGAAAAGCGTCTCGGTCCTTCAGGCGACCCTGAACGCCACCGCCGACGGCATTCTGGTCGTCGATCTGGACCGCCGCGCCATCCAGGCGTTCAATCAGCGATTCATCGACTTGTTCGACGTGCCCGAGGACCTGATCGCCGAACGGGACGGCTGGAAACTGCGCGACTGGATCGCCGGCCTCGCCCAGGAACCGGAGGCGTTCTTTGCCGACGTGGAACGCCTGTACGCCGAACCGGACAAGGAATTCCACACCGTCCTGAGGTTGAAGGACGGACGCATCATCGAGCGCTATTCGCGCGCCCAATACCTGGGGAACGAGATCATCGGCCGCGTCATCAGCTTTCGCGACGTCACCGAGCAGACCCGCACGGCCGAGGAACTGCAGTCCCAGAAGACCCTCCTGGAAACCGTGTTCCGCGACGTTCCGGACGCCATGGTGCTGGTCGACGCCGAACGCCGCATCCGCCTGATCAATCCGGCGTTCACCCGGGTCTTCGGCCACACCCAGGACCAAGTCGAAGGCCGGCTGACGAAAATCCTCTATGCGGACCCGGGCGACTATGAACACCAGGGCTGCACCCGTTACAACATGACAGCGGCGGAACATCTCGAACCCGTCATCGTCTCCTACCGCCGCAAGTCGGGAGACGTCTTTCCGGGCGAGACCGTGGGCTCGCCCCTGAAGGACCCACAGGAAACGACCATCGGTTTCGTCTGCGTCATCCGCGACGTCGGCGCGCGCCTGAAGGCGGAGCAGGAACGCCTGGAGGCCCTGGAGCTGGCCGAGGAGGCCAACCGCGCCAAGTCCGCCTTCCTGGCCAACGTGAGTCACGACCTGCGCACGCCCTTGAACGCCGTCCTGGGGTTCGCCGAGATCATCATGCAGCAGCTTCTGGGGCCCGTCGGCCACCCCAAATACATCGAATACGCCGAGGACATCCGCGACAGCGGCACCTACCTGCTGGACCTCGTCAACGACCTCCTGGACATCTCCACCATCGAGGCCGGACAGCGCGCCATCCGGCCCGAGCCCGTCAGCCTGGGCCCGTTGTTCGAGGAATGCGTCAAGGCGGCGACCGCGCGCGCGGCCAAGGGCGCCGCCGTCACGGTCGACATGGAGCCGTTGCTGCCGCCGCTCCGCGTCGACCGCCGGGCCCTGAAGCAGGTCGTCCTGAACCTGTTGTCCAATGCCCTGAAGTTCACGCCCGAGGCCGGGCGCATCGTCATCACCGCGCGCCGCGACGGGGACAGCACGGTCATCGCCGTCGCCGACACGGGCAAGGGCATTCCCAAGGAAAACCTGAAGCGCATCACGCGCGCCTTCGAGCGGGGGCAGAGCAGCACCTATGCCACGGCCGACGGCACGGGCCTGGGCCTGGCCATCGCGCGGGCGCTCGTGGAAATGCACGGCGGCGAACTGACCATCGAAAGCGAGGTCGGCAAGGGCACCGAGGTTTCCTTCTTCATCCCGGACAGGCCCTGACCGCAGCCATATCCCTTGGCGCGGCGCCGTTTTTTTGGCAGAACACGGGGCGGCGCCCTCATCTGAACCGGAGCACCTCCATTAATGACCGAGACTTCTTCCCCGGCGGACGCGGACGGCCCGCGCGACTTCATCCGCGACATCATCCGGGACGACCTGGCGTCGGGGCGCGCCCGGGGCGTGGTCACGCGCTTTCCGCCGGAACCGAACGGCTACCTGCACATCGGCCACGCCAAGTCGATCTGCCTCAATTTCGGCGTCGCGAACGAATTCGGCGGCCGCTGCAACCTGCGTTTCGACGACACCAACCCGGCCAAGGAGGAGCAGGAATTCATCGACGCCATCATGGCCGACGTGCGCTGGCTGGGCTTCGACTGGGGCGGCAACCTGTTCCACGCCTCGGACTATTTCGAACAGCTCTACCAATGGGCCGAGCATCTGATCGAGAACGGCCTGGCCTATGTGGACGAACTGACCGCCGACGAAATCCGCGAACACCGCGGCACCCTGACCGAGCCCGGCAAGGCCAGCCCGTGGCGCGACCGGCCTTCGGGGGAAAGCCTGGATCAGTTCCGCCGCATGAGGGCGGGCGAGTTCGCCGACGGCGCCAAGGTCCTGCGCGCGAAGATCGACATGGCGCACGGCAACATGAACATGCGCGACCCGGTGCTGTATCGCATCGTCCGCAAGCCGCATCCGCGCACGGGCGACGCCTGGTGCATCTATCCCACCTATGACTACGCGCACGGCCAGTCGGACGCCCTGGAGCACGTGACCCATTCGCTGTGCACGCTGGAGTTCGAGGACCACCGTCCGCTCTACGACTGGCTGATCGAGCACCTGCCCGTCCCCTCGCGCCCGCGCCAGTACGAGTTCGCGCGCCTGAACCTGGGCTATACGGTGCTGTCCAAGCGGCGCCTGACGCAGCTTGTCGCCGAGGGCCATGTGGCCGGCTGGGACGATCCGCGCATGCCGACGCTCACGGGCCTGCGCCGGCGCGGCATCCCGCCCGAGACCATCCGCGACTTCGTCGCCAGGCTGGGCGTGACCAAGCAGGACAGCGTGGTCGAGTTCTCGCTGTTCGAGCACTGCGTGCGCGAATACCTGAACAAGGCGGCGGAGCGCCGCATGGCGGTCCTGCGCCCCTTGAAGGTGGTGATCGAGAACTGGCCCGAGGGCGAGGTCGACGAATTGGACGCCATCGACAATCCAGAGTTTCCCGAAAGCGGCAGCCACAAGGTGCCGTTCTCCCGCGAGATCTATATCGAGCAGGACGACTTCATGGAGGACCCGCCGAAGAAGTTCTTCCGCCTGGGACCGGGCCGCGAGGTGCGCCTGCGCTACGCCTACTTCATCACCTGCACGGAAGTCGTCAAGGACGCCGACGGCACCGTGGTCGAACTGCGCGCGACGTACGACCCGGCGACCCGCGGCGGCGACGCGCCCGACGGCCGCAAGGTGAAGGGCACCCTGCACTGGGTTTCCGCCGCCCATGCGGTCAAGGCCGAAGTTCGGCTCTACGACCACCTGTTCCGCGAGGAAGCCCCCGGCGCGGGCGGCCGCGACTATCTGGAAGACCTCAACCCCACTTCCCTGGAAGTGATCGAGGACGCGTGGCTGGAGCCGTCGCTGGCGGGCTGGCCCGCCGGCAGGACCCTGCAGTTCGAACGCCTGGGCTATTTCTGCGCCGACAGGGACGGCACGGCGGACATGCCCGTGTTCAACCGCACGATGACGCTGCGCGATACCTGGGCCAAGGTGCAGCAGAGCGGGTAGGGAATGATGAAACGCAAGGCGCACTGGTATTTCGACTACATCTCGCCCTATGCCTATCTGCAGTTCCACCAGATGGACCGCTTTCGCGAGCGGCTCGACATCGCGCTGGAACCGGTGCTGTTCGCGGGCCTGTTGAACGCCTGGGGGCAGCTCGGCCCGGCGGAAATCCCGCAGAAGCGCCTCGCGACCTACAAGTTCTGCACCTGGCAGGCGCAGCGCACGGGCCTGCCGTTCCGCACGCCGCCCAGGCATCCCTACAACCCGCTCGCGACCCTGCGCCTGACCCTGGCGCGGGGATCGGACGCGAGCGACATCGAGACCATCTTCGACGCCATCTGGGGCCGCGGCCTCGACATCGCCGATGCCGAGGTGTTCGACGAGGTCACGGCCGCGCTCGGCCCGGCGCGCGGTCCGGTGCTGGACGAACCCGCCGCCAAGCAGGCGCTCAAGGCCAACACGGACGCCGCCGTGGCCAAGGGGGTCTACGGCGTGCCGACCTTCGCCGTCGCGGACGACGCCGCAGAGAACGGCTGGCGCCTGTTCTGGGGCTTCGACGCGGGGGACTGGCTGCTCGACTGGCTGGACAACCCCGACATGTTCGACACCCCGGCCATGCAGGCCGCCGACGACTGCCGGGTCGGCGCGCGCCGCCGCCGGCCCGAGGAAAAGACCGACCAAGCCTGAACCGCCAACGAATAAGGACCATCCGCCATGCGCCGCCTGCCCGCCGTCACTCAGGACTCCATGACCCCCGAACAGCGCGACCTGTTCGGCAAGATCACCTCGGGCCCGCGCTCCAAGGGTCGCAACGCCATGGACTTCATTGACCGGGACGGCGGCCTCATCGGGCCGTTCAACGCCTACCTCTACACGCCCGGGATCGGCGATGCGGCGCAGACCCTGGCGGGCCGCCTGCGCTTCGAATCGTCGCTGCCGGGCGACCTGCGCGAGATCGCCATCATGGCCGTGGGCCAGCATTGGCAGGCCGATTACGAATTCTACGCCCATGCCAAGGTGGCGCGGAACGAGGGCGTCGACGAGGACACCATCGAGGCCGTGCGCCAGGGCCGGGCGCCCAAGGATCCCAGGCACGCCGCCATCGCCGCCTTCGTGTGGGAAATGCTGGCCGAGCGCAAGGTGTCCGACGCCGCCTACGCCGCCGCGCACGCCATCCTGGGCGACCAGGGCATGGTCGAATTGGTCCTGCTGGCCGGCTGCTACTGCATGGTCTCGGCCAACCTGAACGTGTTCCGCCCGCCGTTCCCGGACGGCGTGGACCGCCCGTTCGGCTCCGTCTGACCCTATTTCCGCCGCATTGCCCGATGATATAAGGGCGCTTCTCATCCCGAGCCCGGAGGCCAGCATGTCCCGCATCGTTTACGTCAACGGCGATTACGTTCCCGAGGAAGAGGCCAGGGTCTCGGTGTTCGACCGCGGCTTCCTGTTCGCCGACGGGGTCTACGAGGTGTCGTCCGTTTTGGACGGCAAGCTGGTCGACAACGCCGGGCACCTGGCGCGGCTGGAGCGCTCCCTGAGGGAGCTGAAAATGGCCGCCCCCTGCGCCAACGACCAGATCACGGCGATCCAGAAGGAGCTGATCGCGCGCAACGACCTTTCAGAAGGCGTGGTCTACCTGCAGATCACCCGGGGTGCGGCCGACCGCGACTTCAACTTCCCCAAGGACGCCACGCCGTCGCTGGTCATGTTCACCCAGGAAAAGACCATCCTGAACAACCCGTCGGCGACCAAGGGCCTCACCGTCGTCACCCTGCCCGACATCCGCTGGCACCGGCGCGACATCAAGACCGTGCAACTGCTCGCCTCCTCCCTCGCCAAGCAGACGGCGAAGGACCAGGGCGCGGACGACGCCTGGCTGGTCGAGGACGGCTTCGTCACCGAAGGCACCTCCAACAACGCCTTCATCGTCACCGACGACGGCAAGATCGTGACCCGCCAGCTGTCCAACGACATCCTGCACGGCATCACCCGCCGGGCGGTGCTGAAATGCGCCGAAGCGGCGGGGCTGACCTTGATAGAGCGGCCGTTCACGCCCGACGAGGCCTATGAGGCGCGCGAGGCCTTCTCGACCAGCGCCTCGGCCTTCGTCATGCCGGTGGTGAAGATCGACGGCCGCATCCTGGGCAACGGCGTGCCCGGCCCGGTGACCCAGAAGCTGCGCGAGCTTTACATCGCCGAAGCCAAGGCGACGGCGGTGTGACGGGACAGGCCGCCCCGGTCAACCCGCCGGGCGCCGGGCGACAGGCGCCCGATACACGGGATATATAGCCCGATCTCGCCGGGATGGCGGCCCTTGGAGCATGATGCGGAAGGCCCGGCGTCGGCTGCCCGGTTGATTCGCCCGGGGCAGCATTGTATACAATCCACGCGTTCAACCTCCTGTTCGCCGGGCTGCCCGAGGAGCATTCAATGAGCCTTCCCGACGTCGACAGTCCCGCCGCCTGGCGGGTTTCCGAGATCGAAAACGACCGCGGCTGGGTTTTCCGCCTGGACGACGCGGAACGCAGCCGATTGTCGGCCGCCGCCAAGGCGCTGTATGACCCGGACCGCCCGCTGTTCGACTACCGGCGCGACGAGGCCGACCTGGGCCCGGCCGTGGAGACCCTGGCCGCCGCCATGAAGGAGGCCCACTTCGGGCGCGGCATCGCCCTGGTCAAGGGCCTGCCCCGCGACGGCATGGGCGAGAAGGAATTCGAACTTCTGAACTGGCTGATCGGCCTTCACTTCGGGGTTGCCCGGCCCCAGGGCATCAAGTCGCAGTACATTTCGGAGGTCCGCGCCGCGGGCCATACCTACCGCGCCGCCAACGGACGCGGCTACAACTCCAACGCCGGGCTGGACTTCCACACCGACGGCTGCGACCTGGTGACCCTCGCCTGCTACAACAAGGCCAAGGCGGGCGGCCAGAGCATGATCTCAAGCAGCGTCACCGCCTGGCAGCGGCTCAAGGCGGAGCGCCCCGACCTGGCCGAAATCGCCCTGCAGGACTTCCATTTCTCGCGCAACCAGGAACAGGCGCCCGACGAGGCGCCCTACTATCCCCAGCCGCTCTACGACGTCGCCGACGGCCGCCTGTTCGGAAAGTGGAACCGCAACCGGGTGCGCACCGCCCAGGACATCGAGGGCGTGCCGCCATTGACGGCCGATCAGCGCGAATGCACGGACCTGCTGGACGAGATCCTGCGCCGCCCGGACGTGATGTTCACGATGTGGCTGGAGCCCGGCGACCTGCAGATCATGAACAACCACGTGATGCTGCATTCGCGCACCCAGTTCGAGGACCACGAGGAACAGGACAAGAAGCGCATCCTCTACCGCCTGTGGCTGGCGCCGCCCGATTCCGTCCTGCTGCCGGAAAGCTGGGGCGACTATTTCCGCTCCATCGGGCCGGGAACCGTACGCGGCGGCATCCGCGGCCATCATCACGATGCCGCCTGCCGCGCCTTCGAACTGCGCCAGGCCGCCGACCTGGGCATGCCGCCGCCGGCCTGACCGGCCCGCGTCACATGGCGGCGGGCCGGGCGAAGGCCCCGCCTTCGACGACCGTCTGCGCCTCGCGAAGTTCCCGCAGCAGGTCGTCCGCGGCGGCATCGCCGTCCGCGGCTTCGCCCCAATGGTCGAAATGGACGAGTTCGTCGACCGGCAAACGCGGCCGCCAACCGGCTTTTTGAAGTTCGGGCTTTTCATGAAACCGGGAGACGTGCCCCAGGCAGAGATAGGCGACGGGCACGACACGCCGGGGGATGCCCAGGACCTTTTTCAGCGCCTTCTGGTCGAAGATGCTGACCCATCCGACGCCGAGCCCTTCGGCTCTCGCCGCCAGCCACAGGTTCTGCACGGCGCAGACGCTGCTGTAGACGTCCATGGCCTTGATATGGGTCCGGCCGACGACCACCGGGCCGGCGCGGTCCTTGTCGCAGGTCACGCAGATGTTCACCGGCGCTTCGAGGATGCCCTCGAGCTTCAGCCCCCGGTAGGTCTCTCGTGCCGGGCCCTCGAACATCTCGGCGGCTTCCCCGTGGGCTTTTTCGAACAAGGCATGAACCCGGCGCTTGACGTCGGCGGAGCGGATGACGGTGAAACTCCAGGGCTGCATGAACCCGACCGACGGCGCGTAATGGGCGGCCGTCAGAACCCGGGCGAGCATGTCGTTGGAAACCGGGGTCGGCAAGAACTCGGCCCGCGTATCGCGGCGGTTGTAGAGCGCCTCGTAGAGGGCGCGGCGTTCGTCGTCGGAAAATCGGTGATCGTTCAGTGGCGCATGCGCAGTGTTTTCCATTTCAGTCCCCTTCATGGAAAGCATCCACCGCGGTCGGCCTTCCGCGGTTTTCCGGTCTTCAGGCCGGTCTTCTGACTCAGGTTCATCCCGCCCGGACGCCTTCCCGGAGCTTCCTCCAGTGGCGTTCCGTCCCGGCGGTCCCCAATACAGCGTTGGGCACGTGGCGGATTCTCACCGCCTTCCCGATTCTCCCCGGCCGGACGACCTCCTTCCGGGGCACCTGAAGACTATGATGGCGGTGCCCGATCAACCGTCGCGCACCGCGACGAACCATAGAGTCCATCGACGGCGCGGGCAAGTCGCCCGCGACCGGCCGTTATCCTTTTTGCCGGTCTCAACCGTCGGCCTCCATCGCCGCCAGTTCGCCGAGCGTGACCGGCTTGACCGGCGGGCGCGGACGCAGGAAGCCGACGCGCGCCACCAGGGTTTCGCGTTCCCGGGCGATGATCTCCGAGACGGTCAGCGCGCACATCCGCCCCTGGCACGGCCCCATGCCGGCGCGGCAGAAGGCCTTCAACTGGTTCGGGCCCTGGCAGCCGAGGCGCACGCAACGCCGCACCTCGCCCGCCGTCACCTCCTCGCAGCGGCAGACCACCGTGTCGTCGTCCGGCGGGATGCGCAAGGCGTCGGGCGGGCGGTAGAGCGTTTCCAGGAACGGGCGCAGGCGCCGCTCGGCCGTCACCGCGCGCAGGTGCGCGCCGCTCAGGGTGTTGCGCTCGCCCTCCGAGATGATCCCCAGGTCCGCCAGCACGGCGAGGGCCGCGAGCCGCCCCTGGTGCTCCGCCGCCTCCGCGCCCTCGATCCCGCCGCCGTCGCCGGCGATGCGGATGCCGGGCACGCTGGTCCGCAGACCGTCGCCGACTTCGGGCCGCCAGCACAGCTGCGACATGTCCCAGCGGTGGGCGCAGCCGGCGGCGAGCGCCAGTTGCGTGTTGGGCACCACGCCCTGATGCAGCAGCAGGTGTTCCGTCTCCAGTACCGTTCGCCGCCCCCGGCCGCGGGCGAAGGTGACGGAGCGCAGCCGGCTGTCGCCGCGCGCCTGGATCGCCGTGACGCCGCGATGGATGGGCACGCCGGCGCGGCGGATCTCGCCCAGCCAGCCGAGTCCCTTGCGCAGAAGGTCCAGGCGGTCGAAGGCGGCGGACAGGTGCCGGAGAGCGCGCAGGCGGTTGCCCGCGGGCGTACAGTCGAGAATCGCAAGCGGCTTCACCCCCGCCCGGACGTACTGCGCGGCGGCGAGGTAGAGCAGCGGCCCCAGGCCCGCGAACACCGCGCCCTCGAAGGCCATGCCCTCGGCCTTGAGGAGCGTCTGCGCCGCCCCCACGGTCATCACGCCGGGCAGGGTCCAGCCGGGGACCGGCATGGGCCGCTCGAGCGCCCCCGTGGCGATCAGCACGTGGGGGGCGCGGATCAGGCGCGCGCGGCCGTGGGCGGAATAGCCGACTTCCAATCTGTCCTGGGTGGCGAGGTCGCCCGTCTTGCCGAGCCGCCACACGGTGGCGCCGGGAAGGTAGTCCGCGCCCGAGGACCGCAGGTCCCGGGCCAGCAGTTTGCCGCGTTCGAACTCGGGGCCGAGGACGCCGGCCCCGGCCGCCGCCGTCTCGGCGGCGCGGTAGACCTGACCGCCGGGGCCGGGATTTTCGTCGAGGATCAGGGTCTTGACGCCGCGCCGCGCGGCGAGCGCCGCCGCCGCCATGCCCGCGGGCCCGGCGCCGACGACGACCAGCTGATGGCGCCCGGCCGTCATGCGCCCTCCCCCGCCTTGGGGTCGAGCAGCGCCGCGCCGCGCTGACGTTCGACCCGCATGCCGTTCAACGCCACGGTCAGGCAGGCCTGGCGGTTGGGCTGCCCGTCGATCTCGACCAGGCAATCGAAGCACACCCCCATCATGCAGTAGGGCCCGCGCGGGCTCCCCGTCACCGCCGTGTCGCGGAACGATGCCGCCCCGGCCTGCAAGAGGGCCGCCGCCACGGTCGTCCCGGCGGGCACGGTGACCGCCGCCCCTTCGAAATACAGGGTCACGCCGGCGATCCCGCCTTGCGGTGCGATCCTACGCAGCATGGAACCGCTCCGGCCCCAGCACGGCCACGTCGTCGGGCAGTCGGCCGCCGACGATGCAATCGGCCATCGGGCCCGCGTGGGCGGCGGCCAGCGTCACGCCCGAATGGCAGGCGATGGCGAAGGCTCCGGGATATGCGGCGGACCGGGCATAGACGGGAAAGCCGTCGGGCGTCATGACGCGCAGCGCCCCCCAGGCGCGGACGATCCTGGCCGACTTCAGGAAGGGGAAGGCGCGGGTCGCGCGGCGGGCGATCTCCTTCATCACGGGGGCCGTGGTGCCGTCGTCGAAGCCCACGTCCTCCTTGCTGTCGCCCAGCAGCAGGCCGCCCTCCACGGTCTGGCGCACGTGGGCCGTGGGGTGGTCGAGAAACGGCCGCACCCGCTCCGTCACCATGATCTGACCGCGCAGGGGATGGACCGGCATCTCCATGCCCAGTTGCGGCGCGAGATCCCGGTTGGCCAGGCCCGCCGCCAGGACGACGCGCCCGGCGGCGAGGGTCTGGTAGCCCGTCTCGACCTCGAAGGCGCCGTTCTTCGCGGCAAGGCGCGTCACGGCGCTGCCGGGAAAGTAGGCGCCGCCGAGGCCCTGGAACGCCGTGTGCAGGGCGCGCAGCAGATAGAGGGAATTGGCGTGGCCGTCGAGCGGGCAGAACGACCCGCCGACGACCCCGGGCCCCAGGCCGGGCAGCAACTCGGAGAGCTGCCGGTGGTCCAGCATCTCGAAGCGGAAGGCGCCGCCCGCCTGGTCGTGCAACCGCGTCATCAGGCCCTCGCGCTGTCGCAGGTCCTCCTCGGTGAACGACAGGTCGAAGCCGCCCTTCCTGGAATGGCCGACGTCGACGCCGGTGCGGTCCTTCAGCTCCCGGGCGAATTCGGCCCAGTCGTCGGCCGAGCGCCGCGTCCAGGCCGCGTACTCCGGGCAGCCGTCGCCCTTGGACTGGACCCACACGAGGCCGAAGTTGCCGCGTGCCGCGCGGAAGGCGACGTCGCCCTCGTCGACCAGGGCCGTCCTCAGCCGGGCGCGCGCCAGGCCATAGGAAACGGCGGCGCCCAGCATGCCGCCGCCGACCACGATGGCGTCGAAACTTTTCATGGCATGAAGATTAGCTTGCCCTCGAAAGTTCTGTCGAGGCGAAGACCTTTACAGCCGACGGGCTAGCGAATGCGGTAGGCCTGATGACAGCCGGTGCAGTTGGCCGTGATTTCCTGAAACGCGGCGTAGATCGCCCGCTGAGTCTTCGGCGAGGGCTCGATGTCGGCGGTCTCGATCGCCCGTGCAAAACGGCTGGCGGCACGGTGCATGGCGGTGCCGAAAGCCTTCATGGTGCCCGGCATGAAGGGCGCAAGATGATCGGCCCCGTGGCTGTCCAGAGAACTCATCCCGAGCCTCCGCTCCGCGACCTTTGCCGCGTCGGAGGCACGGTCTTCGGCCAAGGCCAGGAATATCTCGTCCAACGCCCTGAGGTGGTCGCGCATGTTGGAAAGCATATGCTCCTGCATCATCGCCGGCAGCTTTACCAATTCGCGGTCGTCGGCCGCGCGGGCGGCTCCCGGTCCCGGCAACAGCAGACAAAGGACGAAGAGCGGAAAAATCAAGCGAGGCATGCGGTGGCTCCTCTGTTTACGCCCCGGTACGAATGACAACCTTCAACGCCTCCTTGGCGATCATGGCGCGCAGCGCGGCCTCGGTCCGCTCGATGGGCATTTCGGCGGTAAGCAGCAGGTCGGCGCGGAAATCCTTATCGGCCAGCATGTCGAGGGCGCGGCGAACGGTGTCGGGGCGGTGGTGGTAGACGCCCTTCACCGTCAACTCCGAATAGTGCACGGCATGGGTGTCGAGCGGGATCGACGTGCCGGGGGCGCAGCCGCCGAACAGGTTCACCAGCCCGCCGGGCCGCAGCGAATTGATGGCGTCGACCCAGACCTCGGGCACGCCCGAGGCGTCGACGGCGACCCAGGCCCCGGCTTGTCCTTGCGTCAACGCCCTGACCTTGTCGGCCTGGCCGCCGCCCCGCTCGATCCGCACCGTCTGCGCCGCCCCCAGTTCCCGGCCGACCGCGAGGCGCGGCGGGTTGGGGTCGGCCAGGATGACCCGATGCCCGGCGCGCGCCAGGGCCCCGACGAACAGCAGGCCGATGGGCCCGGCGCCGAACAGCACCACCTCGGTGCCTAAGCCGTACCTGTCCAGCTCGCAGGCGTCCATGCCGTGCAGCACGCAGGCCAAGGGTTCCGTCAGCGCCGCCTTGGCGAAGGCGAGGCCCTTGGGGATCGTGTAGGTGTTGCGGTCGACGAAGCGGGCGGGCACGCGGATGAACTCGGCGAAGGCGCCGTTGATGTAGTGCAGGTCCGCGCACAGATTCTCCCGCCCGCGGCGGCAGTAGTCGCAGTCCCCGCAGGGGGCGGAATTGGCGACCACCACGGCGTCGCCTTCCTTGAACGTCGCGACACCCTTGCCGAGCGCCGCCACGCGGCCCGCCATCTCATGGCCGAACAGGGTCGGCACCTTCAACATGCGGGGATGGCCGCCGCGCCGGAACACCTTCACGTCCGTGCCGCAGGTGGTGGCGGCCTCGATCGCCAGGACGATCTCGCCGTCGCCCGGCTCCGGGACCGGCAGGTCGCGGACCTCGATGGTTTCCGGGCCCAGCAGCATGGCCCCCTTCATGGTGCGCGCCACGGCCTCAGTCTCCCGCCGCCGCCCGCGACGGCGTGAACAGGACCTTGAGCGCCTTGCGCGCCCGTACCAGGGCGAGGCCGGTCTGGAAGTCGTCCAAGGGCATCCGGTGCGTCACCAGCGGGGTCGGGTCGAGGGCGCCCGAGGCGATCAGGTCGAACACGCGGGCCTGTTCGGCCAGCGCGCCCGAATAGGTGCCGAGGATGCGGCGCTCGTACTTGAACAGGTCGTTGAGATCGAAATCGGCCGCTTGCCCGTCCGGCGCATGCGCGAACAGCACGACGCTGCCGCCCTGGCGCGTGAGGCCGAGGGCCGCGCGCAGCGGCCCGGCACCCCCCACCGTGTCGAACACGGCGTCGGCCCCGGCACCGTCGCTCAAGCCCGCCACGGCGGCCCGGGCGTCGTCGCCGGGCGCGGCGGCCGCGTCGGCGCCCAGCTTCAGGGCCAATTCCCGCCGGTCGTCCTGCGGATCGACCGCGGCGACCCGCGCCCCCGGCAGGGCGGCCTTGATGACCAAAAGATGCAACAGGCCCATGCTGCCCGCGCCCTGCACGACGGCGACGCCGTCACCCGGAATCTCCGCCCGGTCGACCCCGCGCAGCACGCAGGCGGCGGGCTCCATGAACACCGCCGCCTCGTCCGGCACGCCGTCGGGCAGGCGGTGCGCCGCCCGGGCCGCGGCCCGCGCCTTGATCAGCACCGTGTCCGAAAATCCTCCGGGGGCCATCAGGTTCTCGCGGAAGGTCTCGCACATGGTTTCGTTGCCGCGCCGGCACATCAGGCAGTCGCCGCAGGGCACGTGATGCGGCACGGCGACGCGGTCGCCGGGCGTGAAGCCCGTCACGCCGTCGCCCAGGGCCGCGACCTCGCCCACCAGTTCGTGGCCCAGCACCGTGCCCGGCCCGGCGGCGCCGGTGTCCAGCTTGAACAGGTCGGTGCCGCAGAACCCGACCACGCGCAGCTTCAGCAGCATCTCGCCCGGCCCGGCCTCGGGCACGGGGCGCGGCTCCAGCGCCGTGCGGTCGCCGCCCCGGCAGGCGATTACGTTGTTGGCTTCGGGGGTCATCGGCATCTCCGTCCGTCCCTGGCCGCTTATCATAGCAGTGACGGGGGGAAAAGCTCTTCCGGCCGAACCTGCCGGGGCGCCAGGTGCTGGGCCTGGGACCAGCGGCACATGGCGTCCAGTTCCGCGCGGTTGGCGGCGAAACCGTAGGACCAGAAGTCCGCACCCATGAGGGCTCGCGTCGCCTCCATGTCGGCATGGAAGAACGGCAGGGTCAGCCGGTTGGCGGAGCCGAGCCAGATCGCCTCCAGCTTCTCCATCGCCATGTCGCGGGCCGCCGTGAAGGCGTCGAACAGCGCCTTGGGCAGCCAGGGATGGGCCTCGGCCAGGGTCCGGCGCAGGCCGATGGCGTGCATGATGGGAAAGAAGCCTGTCCTGACGTGATAGGCGCGCTCCGCCGCCGCGAAATCGGGGAACAGGCGCCTGACGCGCGGGTCGCCGGCGACCAGGGCGTTCAAGGGTTTGGGCGCGAACACGGCGTCCAGTTCGCCCGCCAGCAGCAGGTCCTGCAGGCTCTCGCCCGCCGCGATGGGCGTGACGGACAGGTGCGGCGGCAGGTCCAGGGTAAGGCGGTCCTTGCGCGTCCCCTCCTCCAGCGCGCCGGTGCGCCATTGGAACGTGTCCGTATCGACGCCGTATTCGTCGGCCAGGATGCCGCGCATCCACAGCGCCGCCGTCATCTGGTATTCGGGAACCCCAACTTTACGGCCTTCCAGGTCCTTCGGCGTGTCGATCCCGGCGTCCGCGCGCACGACGAACCCGTTGTGGCGGAAGGCGCGGCTGAGGAACACCGGGATGGCGACATAGGCGCCTTCTCCCTTGGCGACCTGCAGGATGTAGGACGACATGGACATCTCGGTCACGTCGAACCGAGCCTCGCCCACGGCCAGCGGGAACAGGGTCGAGGTCGGATGGACCTCGGCCGTGACGCGGCAGCCGGCGACGGGCGCGCGGCCGTCCAGAACGGCGGCGGCGCGGTCGTAGTCCCAGCAGGCGAGGGTGAGGTCGAGGGGCGTATCGGTCATGGCGGCCCAAGATAGAGGCAGTTATGATCGCCGCCAAGCGGTCCGGCACGGAACGCCCCAGGGAGGAGAATCCAAGACATGACCCGGATGACGCTCGACCTTGCCGTCGCCATCGTCGACGGGGCGCTGGCCAGGGGCCGCGCCATCAACTGCGCGCCGCTGACCGTGGCCGTGCTCGACGCGGGCGGACATATCGTGGCGCTGAAACGCCAGGACGACAGCGGCATCCTCCGCGTCGAAATCGCCGTCGGCAAGGCCTACGGCGCGCTCGGCTTCGGCGTCGGCGGACGCGAACTGCGCGAGAAGAACCCCAAATTCATGGCCGGCGTCGTCTCCGTCGCGCCGGGCGGCATGGTGCCCGCCCCCGGCGGCGTGCTGATCCGCGATCCGGAGACCAACCGCATCATCGGCGCCTGCGGCATTTCGGGGGACACCGGCGAGCGCGACGAGGACTGCGCCGTCGCCGGGATCGAGGGGGCGGGCCGGAAGGCAGACCCGGGCGAGGCGAAGACGCACTGACAGTGCCCTCGTATCGGGACGAACTGCCGCGCGCGCCTTCGCACCCGGTTTCGGTCGGCCCGACCGGCCGCGTCCTAGGTCTTGTCGCGGTCGATCACTTCCCTGAGCTTATTGAGCAGCTTTTCGCACTTCTTCTTCTTGCCCTGGGCCGCGGCCTCGTTCGCCCTCTTGAGGATATCCATGGCCGTGGTCTGAAGGTGCGCGCGGCCGATTTGAAGCGCCTTCTTTTCCTCCACCTTCAAATCTTCCGCGCAGTCGGCGCGAGCTTCCTGCGGACTAAAACCAAGGAGGATCAAAACAGCCAACAGGGCCAACGCAAACGTCTTCTTGTGCATCATTCGGTCTCCTCATCCGGATAAGAATTTCAACCCGGAGAGTACATATTAAGAAACTAATATAATCAAGAATTACTGGGCGCGCCGTCGGCGCCCGGGGAGTCTCGGGCGACGCGGGAGAGCGCGACGAGGGCCGCGCCGTCGCCGGGATCGAGGGGGTGGACCGGAAGGCCGGTCCGGGGCCGGCGAAGACGCCCCGACAGCCGCCGCCTCGACCCTTACCCCTATCCCCTGCCCTGACAGATCAGCACCAGGCAATCGTGCATGACCTGGGCGGCGAGCAGCGCCGTCATGCCCTGCACGTCGTGGGGCGGGCTGACCGTGTTGACGTCGCAGGCGACGAGGCGCAGCCCGGCGAACCCGCGCAGGAGGCGCAGCCCTTCCTCCGCCCCCGGGCCGCCCGGAATGGGCGCGCAGACGCCGGGCGCGCAGGACGGATCGAAGAAATCCATGTCCCAGCATAGATAGACCGGCCGCCCGGCGAGGCGCGCCTTGACCTCGGCCGTCACATCGTCGACACCGCGGATGCGCAGGTCGTCGTAGGTGATGAGGCCGTAGCCGAGGGACCGCGCGTAATCGAAGGTGCCGGCCGCGCGGAAGGTGCCGCGCATGCCCAGGTGCAGGGAGGCCGCAACATCGACCAGACCTTCGCCGGCGGCGCGGGTGAAGGTGGTGCCCGTGGAGGCGGCGCGGCCCTGGCCCGCGTTGGCGTCCGTGTGGGAATCCACATGCAGGACGACGAGGTTCGGGTGCAGCCTTGCCAAGGCGCGAAGCTGGGCCAGTGTGACGCTGCCGTCGCCGCCCATGGTGACGGGCACGGCGCCGGTCCCGGCGATCAGGCCGACGGCCTTCTCGATGGCGTCCTCGGCGTCCTCCATCAGGGACGGCACCAGGCGCACGTCGCCGCAATCGATCAGGCGCAGGCGCTCGACCGGATCGAAGTCGGCATCGGGCGGACGGAAGCGGCGGATCAGGCGCGAGGCCTCGCGGATCGCGCGCGGCCCCTCGCGCGCGCCGACGCGGCTGGGATGGGTGCCGGCGTCATAGGGAATGCCCAGGATCGCCGCCCCGCGACCGGCGAGATCGTGGCCGTACTCCACGCCCATGAAGGTGAGCGGCGCCCGGAACAACGATGCGTCGACGATGTCTCCCATCCGGCGATCCTAACCCAAATCCGCGCGAACGGAAGCCACGGAAACGCCGCGGCTGCGGCGCGCCTCAGTCAAGCGCGGCCTCCGATCTCCCGCAGACGGTGCGGATAACCTCGAGGCGCGCGTGGCGCTTGTCGTTGGCCTCGACCAGGGTCCGGGGCGCGGCGCCAGGCGTCGGGCGGAATCAGGTTCTCGACCCGCTCCACCAGGACGCGGCCGTACCAGCTGCGGTCGTAGATGATGACGCGCCCCGCGCGCGAGATGTGACGCCAGAACCGCCACAGGTAATGATGGGCCCGCTCTTCGTCGGTCGGCGCCGCCACCGGGATCGCCGTGACGGCGCGGGGATCCAGCGCCGAGGCCAGGCTGCGGATCGCCCCGCCCCGGCCCTTGGCGGCGGCGGCGTTCGATGGTAGGTCAGATCAGCCCATCCGAACAGAGGACGAAGACCATGCCCGATCACGACGCCCCCGCCGTCTCCCAGGACCTTCAGGCGGAGATCGTCGAGGCCGCCGTGACCTCGCGCCGCTCGATCCGCGCCTTCCTGCCCACCCCGGTGCCGAGGGAGACCGTCGAGCGCATCCTGGCCGCCGCCAGCTACGCGCCATCGGGCTCCAACATGCAGCCGTGGAAGGTGCGCGTGGTGGCGGGCGCCGCGAAGGACCGGCTGGTCGCCGCCGTCACGGCCGAACACGATGCCGGGCGCGCCCAGGAACGGGACTTCAGGTGTTACCCCGACCCGTTCCCGGAACCCTACCTGTCGCGCCGTCGCGCCACCGGCTGGGGCCTTTACGGCACGCTCGGCATCGAGAAGGGCGACAAGGCCGCCATGCACCGCCAGCACGGACGCAACTTCCTGTTCTTCGACGCCCCCGTGGGCCTGATCTTCACCATCGACGGGTCGCTGGAGATGGGCAGCTGGCTCGACTACGGCACCTTCCTCCAGAACATCATGGTGATGGCGCGGGGCCTGGGCCTGGACACCTGCCCGCAGGCGGCCTGGTGCTCGTTCCATTCCACGGTGAAGGAGGTCCTGGAGATCCCCGAGGACGAGGTCGTCGTCTGCGGCATGGCGCTGGGCCACGCGGCCCCGGACGCCGTGGAGAACGGCTTCCGCCCGGTGCGCGAGCCGGTCGCGGGCTTCGCCCGGTTCCTGGATTTCGACTGAGCCGCCTTGCTTTCACGAAACCGGGACGGCAAGAGACCACGCGCGCGATGGGGGCGTGAGCGGGGCGTGAAAACGGGTCCGGCCGGAATCATCGTAATTTTATAATATACTATTTAAATCAGAGTCTTAGATGCTCACGACCCATTGATCCGGCTTCATTGGAGTCCGCCGCCGCCAACTCATATCCTTAGTATCACCAGGACGGTCCTTCCCCCCATTCCCGTCCTTTGAAACCAAGGAGACGAACAATGTCGTATCGTACATTTTCCGCCCTTCTGCCCGCGCTTCTGCTGGCACTGGGCCTCGCCCTGTTCCAGGCCCCGGCCATGGCCGACGAAACGGCCATGGAGACAGGTGACCACCAGTCCGCCGACACGCCGGTCCAAGACCCGCACCGCTGGGGCGACTGATCCCGACAGCCGCGGGCCAGGGGACCGCACGGCCGCCCCCCGTCCCCGGCCCGAATGCCGGCGCTCCCCACCCCCGGGGGAGCGCCGGTTCCTTTCCGGACGCAGGATCGGATCTCCAAATATGGAATTCGATAATTTCGATATAAACATCAATTTATATTCGATATGAGGCGATAAAAATTTGCCCTAGAGTGCCTCCCGCCGGTCGAGGACCGGCGCAGCCGCCGACTGAATCCGGCGATATTCGGAGCTGTCCCTCCCCCGCAGCCCCCTGCGGAAATCGGAAGCTCAAGGAGCCATTCACGTGTTTACCCTGTCCCGCATCAACGTCGTTCCCGCGATCGTTCTTGGTCTCACCCTGGCCGGCACGCAGGCCGCCCTGGCCGGCAGCATCTACGACACCATGTCCGTCGAGGAAGCCATCGCCCACCAGGAAGCGCAACTCGGCCAGCAGGAAGGCCAGGTCGTCCAGCCGAAGCAGCTTGACGACAACCAGCTCGCCAGCGCCGCCAGCACGCGGTCGGCCGAGGAGTTCGCCGATTTCCAGGCGCAGCAGAACGTCGTGACGATCGTCACCCAGACGCCCGCGGGTTCCGACGACTAACGGACTGACGGGCGCCGCGTCCCCCGCAAGACGGCGGCCGCCCGACAAGCCGACAAACGAAACCGGCGTCCCAACGGACGCCGGTTTCTCGTTGGGCTCTCCGGGGGAGGGAGAGATCAGAATCTCTGTTCGCGCCGGTTGCGCAGCAGCGCGGCGTAGCGGTAGACGGCGTGCACGAACTTGCCGTAGGGCAGGGTCAGGAACAGGGCCAGCACCGTGCCCAGGTGGATCGCCAGCAGCGTGCCCATGTAGCCGGTGTCGCGCCACAGAAGGAGCGCCAAGCCGGTCAGGCTGACCAGGAACAGGAGCGCGAGGAACCCTGTGTCCATGCCGCGCTGGGCGCCGTCCTGGGTTGCCGGATCGGCGACGCGCTTGAGCGAGATCAGCCCGAGCGGCCCGATCAGAAGGCCGATGCCGCCCACCGTGCCGAGGACCACCGGAAGGGAGGTATAGCCGTAGGGCGCTTGCCAGCCGAACAGGTAATGATAGATCGTGCCGACGGAGGTGGCGGCGAAGCACAGCAGGAAGCCCCAGAAGGTCATCTGGTGGAACCAGCGCCGCACCTGGGAGAAACTCTCCGCCGGGTAGTTGCAGCCGTCCATCCTGCCGCGCACACCGCCGCCACCCATGTACTTCATGGTCAGGGCGTCGTGGGTCGCCCCGGCGACGCTGAGCGCCGTCTCGGCGGCCCGGGGCGCCGTGTCGCGGCGGAATCGCAGGAAGCCCAGCAGCAGCACGCCCACGGCATAGAGGAACACCCCGCCGAAGGACCAGGCCATGACGTTGTGGGGGATCACGGCGTAGAAGTTTCCGGCGTGCTCGCCCATCACGACCTCGGGCGGCTGGAACAGATGGATCAGCGCCAGCACGAGGCCGATGCCGCCCGCCATCAGGACCGAGACCAGGGTCCCGTTCCTCTGGAACAGGCCCGAAAGGAAACCGGGCCAGGTGTAACGGCGGTAGGTGTCGGCGCGCAGGCGGGCGAAGGCCTGCGGCACGTTGACGGCGAATTCGTGGGGCGGCGCGTACTGGCAGGCGTAGTAGCAGCCGTTGCAGCCGTGACACAGGTTGGCCAGGTAGTCCAGGTCGCGGTCGCTGAAGGCGGTCTGGCGCATCATGGCCGGGAACACGCCGCAATAGCCCTCGCAATAGCGGCAGGCGTTGCAGATCGTCATCAGCCGCCGGGCTTCCTGATGCAGGTCGGCCAGCTGGTCGCCCTGCAATTCCGTGATCTCAGTTCGAGACAAGGCGGGCGGCTCCCTCTCCGGCGACGCGGCCGAACACCAGGCCGATGGCCATGCCGACGCCGCCGGCATAGCCCTGGCCCAGGATGTTGCCGGACATCACCTCGCCGGCGGCGAAAATGTTGGCGGCGGGCACGGTGCGGCCCTTGGCGTCGGTGAACTGGACGCGGGCCTGTTTGTCCACCTTGACCCCCAGATAGGTGAAGGTGATCCCGGGCTTCAGCGGATAGCCGTAATAGGGCGGCGTGTCGACGGGCCGCGCCCAGTTGGACTTGGGCGGCGTCAGCCCCTCGGTGGCGAGGCCGTCCAGCACCTCGGGCTTGAACTCCCCGGGCCGGCAGGCGGCGTTGTACTCGGCCACGGTCTTTTCCAGGGCGCCGGGGTCGAGTTCCAGCGCCTTCGCGAGGCCGCGGATGGTGTCCGATTTCAGGGGCGGGTACATGGACGGCATGAACAGGTCGTTGGCCTTGGCGTCGACGATGCCGAAGGCGATCTGGTCCTCCTGCCTGGCCAGCAGGCGGCCCCAGATGGCGTAGCGCTTGGGCCAGATGTCCTCGCCCTCGTCATAGAAGCGCTGCCCCTTGCGGTTGACCATGATGGAATAGATCACGCAGTCGACCCGCGTGGCGATGCCGCCGTCGCATTTCGGGCTGCGCGCGTCGATGGCGATGGCGTGGCACTGGTCGGCCTCGGCCGCCGTCTGGGCGCCGCGATCCATCAGCACGCGCAGCATGCGGCCCTTGTTGTAGCCGGTGCCGCGAATCAAAAAGCCCTCGGCCGCCTCGCCCCAGCCTTCCTTCAGCCAGTCGATGTCGGCCTGGAAGCCGCCGGCGGCGACGACCAGGGCGCGCGCCTCGACCGTATGCTCCCGCCCCTGATGGCGCACGCGGGCGGCGGTGAAGGCGCCGTCCTCGATCACCAGGTCCGTGACCTCGGCCTCGTAGCGGCACTCGATGCCGAGCTTTTCCGCCGTGGCGTAATAGGCGTTCAACAGGGCCTTGCCGCCGCCCTTGAAGAAGGCGTTGGTGCGGTCCAGGCCGATGGTGCCCGACAGCGGCGGCTGGAACCTGACGCCGTGGGCCGTCATCCAGTCGGCGGCGTCCTCGGACCTCTCGATCAGGAAGCGGGACAGTTCCTTGTCCGTGTTGCCCTGGGTCACGCGCAGCAGGTCGTCGTAGTATTCGTCCACCGGATAGGCGCCGGTCACGAAGTCCGTGGCGGCGTTGTGGGCATAGCGGATGTTGCGCACGTGGCGGGTGTTGCCGCCCCGGAAATCCTTCGGAGCCGCCTCCAGCACCAGCACGCGGGCGCTCCTCTCGGCGGCCGTGATGGCCGCCGCCATGGCCGCGCCGCCGCCGCCGACCACGATCACGTCGACTTTTTCCGATAATCCCGTCATGGCGCGCTGTATAGGATTGTATACAATCCTCGTCAAGTAGCGTTGCGGACATAGACCGCCCGCCCGGTCACCACGAAATCGACCCGGTCGTCGACCAGGGCGCGGCGGCATTCGGCGGGGGTGTTGATGATCGGCTCCTCGTGGGCGTTGAACGACGTGTTGATGAGCACCGGCAGGCCCGTCTCCGCCTTGAAGGCGGCCAGGATATCCGCGTACAGGGGGTTCTCCTCGCGCCGGATCACCTGCGGCCGCGCCGTGCCGTCGACGTGCACCACGGCGGGGATGCGCTCCCGCCATTCGGGCTTCACGGCGGTGGTGATGGTCATGAAGCCGGCGGCGTAGCGGTTGGCCTTGGTGATCTCGAACACGTCGGCCGCGTCCGCCTCCGCCACGTAGGGGGCGAAGGGCATGAACTCCGTGCGCTGCAACCGGGCGTTCAGCGAGGCGTTGATGCCCGCGTCCGCCGGGTTGGCGAGGATCGAGCGGGCCCCGAGCGCCCGCGGGCCGAACTCCATGCGGCCCTCGTAGATGGCGCCCGCCTTGCCGTCCGAGATCAGCTTCGCCGCCGTCTCGACCGGATTACCCTCCAGCAGCCGCAGGGCGCCGTTGACGGCCAGCACGGCGTCGACCTTGCCGTTGTAGTCGCGGCCCAGGTAGACGGAGGAAAGCCGGCGCCGGGCCTTGAGCCAGGCCTGCAGGCCGTCCCGCTCCAGCAGGAACTGCAGCGCCCCGCCCACGGTGATGCCCTCGTCCCCCATGCCGGGGAAGACGAAGGTTTCGTCCGTGTCCGTTTCCTCGCACAGCAGGCGGTTGAGGCGCACGTTGGCGAACACGCCGCCCGCAAGGCCGATGCGGCGCACGGGATGGCGCTTCAGGATCGCGCGTACCGAGGCCAGCACCGTGTCCTCCAGCACCTTCTGGACCGAGGCCGCCATGTCGGCGGGCTCGGTGTCCTTGGCGAGGCGATGAATCTCCTCGCGCATGGCGGCGTCTGAGTCGAAATCGCTCCACACCACGCCGGCGGCGTCGACGTTGAAGTGGCGGCCCAGCGCCTCGGCCCGGGCCGGCTCGCCGAAGGCCGCGAGGCCCGTCAGCTTGCCCTCGTGGCGGTTCATGCGGTAGCCGAGGGCCTGGGTCGTGAAGCCATACGCCAATCCCAGGCTGTCCACGCGGCGCGGCTGCAGGGTCATGTTCTCGCCGCCGAACAGGCACTCCAGCCGGCCGTCTTTCAGGATGCGGTGGGAATAGTGCACGTTGTCGCCGCAGCCGTCGGCGGTGTAGAGCAGGGCGTCGTCCCAGTCCGTGTAGAACAGGGCCGACAGCGCGTGCGCCATGTGGTGGTTGGAATAGGCGATGCGGGCGCCTTCCTTGAAGCCGAAATCGCGGCGGAACATCTCCTCGCGGAACAGGTTCGCCGGCTCGCCCTCGCCGCGCAGCTGCATCTGCGTGCACATGTCCTTCAGCTTCTCGTGGCCGATCAGCTTGTGAAAGGCGTATTCCGCCGATTTCAGCGCGCCCGCGCGGAAATAGCGGGCCGGGAACGAGGCGCGCGACAGCACCACCACGTCGACGTCCGCACGCCGAAGCCCGGCGATGGAAAGGACCTCGTCCATGGCCGCCTCGGGAATGCCGCCGCCGTCGCCCTTCTTGCGGGTCAGGCGCTCCAACTGGACCGCCGCCACCAGGTCGTAGCCGTCGAGCAGCGCCGCCGTGCCGTCGTGGTAGCCGGTGTGGAGGGAGAGGATGATCATGGCGTCCTTCTACCCAATCGGCGGGCGGAGGGACAGGGATTTTGGCGGGTTCGACGCGCCGCTCAGACCAGCTTCCTGACCTCGACCAGGAAATCGGCGACGACCGAGTGCAGGCTTTCCGACTGGCTGGACAATTCCCGCGCCGCCGCGTTGACCTGGCCGGCGGCGTTGTCGGTTTCCTCGGCCGCCGCCGTCACCTGCTGGATGCTGGACGTGACCTCGGAGGTGCCCGACGAGGCCTGTTCGATGTTGCGGGCGATCTCGTTGGTCGCCGCCGTCTGTTCCTCGACCGCGGCGGCGACGGCGGAGTTGGCCTCGTTGATGGCCGCCACCTTCGACGACACCTCGGAAATGCTCTGCACCGTGTTCTCGGACGCCTCGCGGATGTTTTCCACGTAGCGGCCGATGTCCTCGGTCGCCTTGGCGGTCTGGTTGGCCAGGTTCTTGACCTCGCTGGCGACCACCGCGAAGCCCTTGCCGGCCTCTCCCGCGCGCGCCGCCTCGATCGTCGCGTTGAGGGCGAGAAGGTTGGTCTGCGCCGCGATGTCGGCGATCAGCCCGGTCACGTTGACGATCTGATCGGCCGCGTCCTTGAGTTGCGCCACCCGGTCGGCCGCGCCGTCGGACACGGCGGACGCCTCGGACGCGGTCCGGGCGGCGCCCGCGACCTGCTGGCTGATTTCCTGGATGGACGCGGTCAGTTGCTCGGACGCGGCGGCCACGGTCTGCACGTTGCCGGCGGCCTGGTCGGCGGCGCGGGTCACCGCCGCGGCCTGGCGGCTGGTGTCGCCGGCGATCTGCTGCATGGTCTCGGACGAGGCGGCAAGCTCCGTGGACGCGCTGGAAATGGTCTGCACCACGGCGCCGACGGAGGTCTCGAAATGCTCGGCGACCTTCGCGAACTCGTCGACCCGGCTCTGCATGGTCTGCAGGGCCGCGTTGACGGTGCGGCTGGCATTGAGGAAGCTGCCCTGCATCCCGGTTTCGATGATCTTGCGGTAGTACTGGTTCTTGCTGACGTGGGCCATGCAGGCCGACGATTCGCGCACGTAGGCGTCGCAGCGGTCGATCAGGTCGTTCACCAGGTGAAGGACCTCGCCCAGCTTTCCCGTTGCCCGGATTCGGGTCAGGCGGGCCTCGAAGTCGCCGGCGACGACCCGCTTCAACACGTCAAGGGCCTCGGTCAGCTGTTCGTCGTCGGACCTGAAGAACATGGTTCAAACTCCAAGGGAAAACATGAACTGGTTGAAGGACATCCGGGATGCGGACAGCAGATCCCTGACTGCCTGGAACGACGACGCCAGGCCCTCCCTGGGGCCGGCCGCCTTGCGTTCGAGGTCAAGCAGGCGAGCGTATAGGGGGATGATGTGGGCGTCCAGCACGTCGCGGTCGGGAACCCGCCGGTTGGAGTGATAGCCGACCATGTTGCCGCCAGCATCGAAGCTCGGCGTGACATGAGCCAGCACCCAGTAGTTGTCGCCGTTCTTGGCCCGGTTGTTGACGTAGGCGAAGATCTCGTCGCCCCCCTGGATGGTCTTCCACAACAGCTCGAACACCGCCCTGGGCATTTCCGGATGGCGGATGAGGTTGTGTTGCTGCCCCAGGCATTCCTGTTCGCTGTACCCGGAAATCCGCAGGAAGGTGCTGTTGACGTAGGTGAGCTTGCCGGACAGGTCGGTTTTGGTGACGATGATGTCGTTCTTGTCGAACGTACGCTCGTGGCCTGTCAGGCCGGGCTTTCCGTATAGGGCCATTCGGACGTTTCCTTCGTTTTGCGGTCGTCGCCTCCCGCGAATCGGACCTGATGCCAGCACGTCATGATATTCAGGATCAAAGATGTGATATTCAGAACTCACGATTTGCGGGTCAACCATCTTTGCAAAAAAAAGCGATGGCGGCTTCCTGTGCGCACCGGCCCCGGGCCGCGGCTTGCGGCCGACGCCGCTCCGATACCCGCGACATGGCGGCTTTCGTCCGTCACAAGAATTGATCTAGGTTAATTCCCATCCATCCGGTTCCGCTAGAATGCCCGCGCAAAATCCTGGCTTGAGCCCGTTCGCGCGACCCTGAACGAGCCGGAGCCGTGGAGAATCGGTCAGGCGGACAAACCGCCGGCCAGCGAGAGGGGTGTGCGTGAAAAGATTACGTCGCGTCAGCGCATGGACCGCGGTCATGGCGGGGATGGTGTTCGCCGTTTCGGGGACCACCTTCGCGGTACTGTACCACTTCGCGTTCGAGGACGAGCGGGCGCGCCTCGTCGACATGGTCAAAACCCATGTCCGGATGCTCAACCACGAAGCCCGGGAAACCGAGACTCCCGAACAGGCCATCCAGCACCTTCGCGACATGCTGGCCCACTGGGCCGAGCCTTCGGCCGGGCACGTCAGCGCCTTCGGGAGCACCGGCGAGATCTGCATCGCCCACCGCACCGGCGAAACCATCGAATTCCTGATCAGCCGCCGTCACGGGGGCAAGGCGGCGCAGGCGGCCCTGGGCGCGGAAGAATCCCCGGCCGAGCCGATGCGCCAGGCCCTGGCGGGAACCGCCGGCACGATGACCGCGACGGACTATCGCGGCCAACGCGTGCTTGCCGCGACGGCCTTCTTTCCGGACCTCGACCTGGGGCTGGTCGCCAAGATCGACGTCGCCGAAATCCGCGCGCCGTTCCTGCGCGCCGCCGGAATCGTCTTCCTGATATCGGTGCCGCTGATCGCGCTCGGCGCCTGGGGATTCGCGGCCCTCGCCAGCCCCATGGTGCGCCGTCTCGAGGAAAGCGAGGCGCGGTTCCGCCAGATTGCCGAAACGATCGACGGGGCGTTCTGGATGAGCGATCCGGGGAACACCCGGATGATATACGTCAGCCCCGGCTATGAGCGCATCTGGGGGCGCCCGGTCGAGGAGGTCTACCGGGACCCGTGGGCATTCTTCAAGGCGGTCCATCCCGACGACCAGGCCTTCCTGCGCCGGGCCCTGGAACGTCAGGAGGAGGGAGAGGGCTACGACCTGGAGTATCGGGTCGTCCGCCCGGACGGCGCCGTCCGCTGGGTCCGCGACCGCAGCTATCCCGTCGATGCCGGCCTGGGCGCCCCGGCCCGCAACGTCGGCATCGCCGAGGACATCACCGAGCAGAAGAACCGCGAACAGGCATTGCAGAGGTTCTCGCGCGCCGTTGAACAGAGCCCGGCGACGGTGGTCATCACCGACCTGGAGGGCAAGATCGAATACGTGAACCCCAAGTTCACCCAGGTTACGGGCTATTCGGCCCGGGAAGCCGCGGGCCGGACGCCGCGGATGCTGAAATCCGGCGATACGTCCAAGGAAGTCTACGGCGAACTGTGGCGGACCATCGCCTCGGGCGACGAATGGAGCGGCGTGTTCCGCAACCGGCGCAAGGACGGCTGCTACTACTGGTCGTCGCAGCTGATCTCGCCGATCAAGGACGCCAAGGGCCAGGTCATCGCCTTCATCGGCATCGGCGAGGACATCACGGAGCGACGCCAGATCGAACGCTCGCTGGTGCAGGCCCAGAAGATGGAGTCGCTGGGCAATCTGGCGGGCGGCATTGCTCACGACTTGAACAACCTGCTGCTGCCGATCTACGCTTTGACCCGGATGGTTCTGCAGACCGTTCCCGAGGACGCCCCGGAACACGAATACCTGAGCAAGGTCGTTCAGGCGAGCGACCGGGCGAAGGGTTTGGTGTCGCGGATTCTGACCTTCAGCCACGAGGACGAACCCGACCACCAAGACATCGACATCCACGCCACGGTCACCAACACGCTTGAGCTTCTGGCGACGACGATTCCGTCCAACATCCGGATCGACCGCCGTCTCGATCCGGATACGGGCCTGATTCAGGCTGACTCGGGGCAGATCGAAACCGCGCTGATGAACCTCGTATCCAACGCCGCGGACGCCATCGGCGACGTTCCCGGCAGGATCACGGTTTCGCTGGAAGCGGTTGAAGTGAACGACGAGGCGTCGGACAATTCGCTTGATCTGCGGCCCGGAGCATACGCCGTTCTGGCCGTATCCGACACCGGCCACGGCATCGACCCGGAGGTCGCCGCGCGGATGTTCGAACCGTTCTTTACGACCAAGGCCGTAGGCATCGGCACGGGCCTGGGTTTGACGATGGTCCACGGGATCGTCATCCGTCATGGCGGCGCGGTGCACGTGGACCCCGGCCTGGGCCGCGGCGCCACGATCGAGATCTACCTGCCGCTGGCCGGCGACCGTGCCGCGGCATCCGCCCGCCGGACCGGCGAGCACGTGTGACGGAGGAGAGAGATGGCGAGAATTCTCGTGATCGACGATGAAAGCCTGGCGCGGTTCACCCTGCGCGCCATCCTTGAGGCCGCGGGACACGAGGTCGTCGAGGCGACCAACGGCAACGAAGGCATCGCGCTGCAGAAGGCCGATCCGTTCGACCTTGCCGTGACGGACGTGATCATGCCCGAAAAGGCAGGCGTCGAAACCGCCATTGACCTCAAACGCGATTATCCGGACCTGAAGATCATCGCCATTTCCGGCGGCGGACGGACCCGGAACCTGGACTTTCTCAGGCTGGCCAAGCAGTTCGGCGCGGACGAAACCCTGGCCAAACCGTTTTCCGCCGATGAACTGATGGCGCTCGTCAACCGCCTGATCGGCGCCGCGGAACGATCGGAGCGCTAGATTGGACAGACCCGGCGAAGACGGGGCCCTGGCGGGCCTATTGGACGCGGCCCTGGCCGAGACGCGCGGGGGCGGCGGCGAGCCCTGGCCCCAGTCTCCGGCCCTGGCGCGGCTGTCCGGGTACGTGGCGGCGCGGGGCGGGGCGCTGCGCCTGATCGATTTCTCGCCGCTCAAGGCGTCCCGTCCCGACTTCTGGCCCGCCGCCAACACCGAAATCCACGAATTCATCGCCGCCGTCGCCGCCCGCGACCTCAGGCACGGCGACCGGTTTGTCCGGCTCGACGACGCCACCTATCTACTGGTGATGGCGCAGGCGAGCGAAATGGGCATTCACCACGTCGCCACGAAGGTCGCCGAAGGGGTGACCCGCGAACTCGTCGGTCGCCACGTGCTGCTCGATTTCGCTTCCGTTCACAGCATGTCCGGAGACGCCGAAGGAGAAAGCCTGTTTCGTCTGGTCAGCCAGGAAGAGGAAACCCTGGACGAGTTCCTGTTGCGCGTCCGGACGCTGACCCGGATCAACCGGGAATGGCGGTTCCCCCGCGAGGCCCGCATCGACGACGAAGACGCCCCCGACACCGACATCGAATTCATCTTTCGGCCGCTTCTCGCGCTTCGCGACCGGACCATGTCGACGTTCCTGTTCATGCCGCTCCGCCCGATGGGTGACGGCTACATTTCCGGTTATGCGGTTCTGGACGACCCCGGCGACCCCTCGGAGACCTGCCGCCTTGACGTGATGACGCTGCGCCATGCCATCGGCGCCATCGACGACATCATGGAAAAGGGCGCGCGCACCCTGATCGGCCTGCAGGTCCACGCCCTGACCCTGGGCCACTCCGGCACCAGGAATGCCTATCGCAAGGCGCTGGCGTCGCTGACGTCCGACCAGATATCGCGGATCGTCTTCGAACTGGCCGGCGTACCGGACGATGTGGAGACGGCGGAGCTGGAAGCGGTCGCGGCGGCGCTGCGGCCGACGGCCGGCCTCGTCAACGTCCAGGCCCGCCTGGGAACCGGGAATTTCCAGTCGTTCCGCGCCGCCGGCTTCCGCGCCGTCGGGATCGACGTCTATTCCTCGGGCGCCGCCGAGGCCGAGGTGATGCAGGGGATCGACGACTTCATCGAGGGCGCGCGGCGCCACCAGTTGAAGACCTACATCCTCGGCGTCCGCTCTGTCAGCCTCTACACGGCGGCTGTGACCGCGGGTTTCGACTACATGTCCGGACATGCGCTGAGCGAGGCCTTCTCGGCGCCGACGGAGGTTGTCGCCTACCGCCTGGATCAGCCGTTCACCCACTATTCGACACGATCTAAGAATTAGGCGGTGCGGACAACCCGGATATAGTCCACACCGACCATCCAGCGGACGGGACAACGAATGGCCTTTCTCTCCATCTCCATCGATCTTTCCGGCTCGACCCTGGCCAAGCAGACGCTCGTCGGGCTCAGCGTCGACAACGCGGCGCGCCGGCGTGAGCTTTACAACAGCTTCACCCACACGCTCTACCAGATGGAACGGCGGTTCTATCTGAACCTGCTGGGCCGGCCGGGCTTCGACATGAGCGGGCTCTACCTGGTCAAGTCCATCGGCGACGAATACTGGTACGTCTACGAGGTCGACGAGACCGACACCGACGCGCTCGGGCGGATCGCCCAGGACCTGTTCGAGGCGCTCATCGAACTGTTCACCGAGCACCGCAACCTGTCCTTCGTCATCGATGGCGATGGCCATGACGATGACGGAGACGGGCGCGCACCGGACGGCCCCGTGATCCGCAAGTTCGACCTGCCCATCAAGGCCTACGTGGACCTGATCCTCGAGCCCATCGAAGTCAACGTCGAACGCTACGAATACATCAAGGACATCGTCGCGATGCTGCGCCGCGACCCGTCGACGGTGTACAGCCTGGATTCCGAGTTCGCCGCCATCTGCAACCGCCTCAACCTGGGCGGCGGCGAAGTCGACAACCAGGGACACATGCAGGTCCGGCGCGATTTCATCGGCCTCGAGATCGACCGCTTCTTCCGCATGACCAGGTTCTGCAAGCCCCTGCTCCTGGGCGTCGGGGGGACGCTCATGGACCGTCTCGACCTCGCCGCCGAGCCCGTGAACGCGCACATGGCGCATATCGCCGTCAGGCGTCTGACGCCGCGCGCGGGACGGACGGGGAGCGGCCACATGGTCATTCAGGAAATCATCCCGGCGGCCGAGATGAAGGGCATAAGCGAGGCCTACGTGATGCACCACCTGTTCGACCCGGAACGTCAGGACGAGGCGTTCTACGCGCCCCATCCGACGGTCGAGACCCTGATGGCGCCGACCCGGGCGTTCCTGGCCGAAAGCGGATTCTACGCGCTCGGGCGCACGAATTCCTGAGCGGCGGCGGCAACGGGGCCGGCTTTTCCAGGAAAACGAAGGGGGTAGGATGGTGGGCGCGGCTGGGATTGAACCAGCGACCCCTACGATGTCGATGAACGGGGGCCGTGGTGGCAACGAAAGTTCCGGAAAGCCATGCAAAACGCCAGGCTCACCGACCTTTCAAACCGAGCCGTTACCTGGCAATGCAACCGGCTGCACCTTGGCTCGATCCGTGATAGGATAAATCCATGAGCAAGGATACTTTCGTCACCCTGGACGACGCTGTATCAGCGGCCCGCAAGCTGCCGTCTGATGCGCAAGCCGCAATCGCGCGCGAACTGATGGAACAGGTCGAAGATTTCTCTACGCCCGAGCGCTCGGCCGAACGGCAGAAAATCATTAAGGATCGTTTGAGCAAACCGCTTCGCGCCATTTCGCGTGACGAATTGACGGCCATGCTCCGGCGTTACAATCCTGCCATATGAGGATCGAGTGGACGGCGGAAGCCGCTGCCGAACTCACCGACATCCTATCGTACATTGCCGCCCAAGACCCGAGTGCCGCCGCGCTGGTTGCTGAGCGCGTCATGGTGGCTGAAACACGTATCCAGCAGTTCCCGATGGCCGGCAGGCACGATACGGAGACGGACACGTACGACCGGTTCATCCCAAAGACCCGGATCGTGCTCACCTACGCGATACGCGACGAGACGATCTGGATGATTGCTACATGGCACACGTCGCGTGATCCAAGGACCAAGCCGGTTCGCTCATAGCCGAGCTTGTTGCGGTCGATCCTGATCGGCATCGCTCAGACGGGGATATTTCGCGCCCAATGGACGCGCCAGATCAATGAAGAGTGGATCAGGGAACTCGCCGAAAATCGGCCTGATCTATCGATGCCCAACATCAGGCGAACGGCCGATTTAATGAACAAGGCGATCAGGGATTGCCTCATCGAAGGCCATGAAAACCTGATCGAATGCCTCGAACTCCCTGATCCCAATGATAGACACGTTCTCGCCGCAGCGATCCAAGGGCGAGCGGACGCCATCGTCACGTTCAATCTCAAGGACTTTCCTGCTGCCTATCTGGAGAAGTACCAGATCGAGCCGCTGCATCCCGACGACTTCCTGATTAACCAAATAGACCTTGTTCAAGGGCCCGTCCTGCCGGCGATCCATGAACAACGAACTGTGCTCAAAAACCCACCGATCTCCGCAGAAGACCTTGTGTCCAACCTTGAAAAGCGCGGGCTGCCGCAGACGGCGGCCCGGCTTCGCTCGTTGAAAATGCTGATTTGATGCTGGCCTTCATGGCCTCGCCATCGCCGAGGCGATCAAGGCGGAGATCGGCGAGCCGGGGGAGTAGGCCGGGCCCACTAGCAGAACGCCTGATCTTTTCTATCCAACCCGATTGTTGGACAATCCCTCCACCTCGGAGAGAAAGGAGGGAACCTTCATGGACACCTACACGAAAGTCGTTCTCACCATCACCGCCGCGGCTCTGGTGGTCCTTGCCGGTAGGGGTTTGGCCCCACAAACCGCCGAGGCTGGGATATTCCAAGGCGGACCGACCTTTGGAGACTTCCGGCGCCTGGGCGAGATCAAAGACAAGAGCCAACGCGACGAGGCCCTTCGCGACCTCATATATCGGCTTCCAATGGTGCGCATTCACGGATCAGTGAACGTGAATTAAGGGGGACATTATGGCCGAAAGAACTTGCGGAACGTGCCACGGCGCCTGCTCTGTTCCAGGCGATCCTGTAACCTGCAGCCGATGCGGAGGGAACGGGTACATCCAAGTGCCTGGCGGGAGGCCCTCGCCCGGGCGTGAAAACTGCATGTCCTGCGGTGGAAGGGGAAAGGTGCCTAACCCAAATCGAAAAACCTGCTCTACCTGCGGCGGCACTGGAAAAGTTTCATACTGAAATCAGCAGGGGCGTTTCTTTCCCGTTGATGCAACCCTTTTCCCGCAGCCCAGGCCGGATACGTTTTACGCATTTGTCCGACAAATGCGGTAATGCGCCTGTCGCCCTGCGTTGCCTATTGACCAGCGTTTTTACCCAGGTGCTAGGCTCGCCCCATGCGGACCTTCCTGGACCTGATCGATAGCGGCCATAGCGTCCTGGCGAAGTGCCGGGGGTGCAGTTTCATCGTGCAGTTGCATCCCAATTTCTTGCCCGCCGCGATCCGCGAGACCGCCGCGCCCCAGGATATTGAACAGCGGGGCCGATGCAAGCGGTGCGGCGCCAGAGGCCCCCACGTGGCGGCAGAGCACCGGCAACTGACCTACGGCGGGCACACCTGATTCCAGGCCGTGGCGGATGCGAAATGCCAGTCAGCAGTTGCAGTACTCGAAGGCCCTGATCCGGTCCCTCCCCGGATACCCGAATTCTCCGGTTGAATTGGCGGGAACGGTGATTTCACAGTCGTCCTGGCCTTTGATGTCCACGTGGACCCTGACATCATAGGAACACGAATTGGTGATGACCCGGACCTGGTACCCGGGGATATCCGCATCGTGCCAGGAGATGCAGCCGGCACCGGACTGCATCGGCCCGCACCGCTCGCTACGCGAACATTCCCCTCCACAACTGATGCTCGTCCAGGGGTAGTCATCGGGCCTGAATTGCCCCTCCGCAGGCGTGGCCAGCACGGAGATCAGGAGAACGCAGAAGATCAAACGCTTCCTCGCTCGGATGCTCTTTTTCGCTTCGTTCATTGACGCGCCCCCCTTCACTGCCCCTTACACTTCCCCTTGAGGGTATGGAAATTCCCCCTTCCTGGTACGGGACAAATTATCCGAGAATTGGCGCTCGGGTGTCAATTTCCCGGCGGCCTCCATCCGGATGGCATATGCTGCCGTGATGGCGACGGTGGAGTAGCTGGCTGACGCGGGCTACGACGTGGTGACCACCTGCGGCGGCTGCGGGAATTATCCCGCACGGCAAAAAAGGGAGGGGGAATTTCCGGACCCGTAAAAGGGGAAACTCCAGGGGCAAAAAGTGCCCCATAGGTGCCCCAGACCAAGACAAAGAAAAGCCCGACACGTTGGTCTGGGAATTTTCTGTTAAATATCAATTGTGTAGATGGTGGGCGCGGCTGGGATTGAACCAGCGACCCCTACGATGTCAACGTAGTGCTCTCCCGCTGAGCTACGCGCCCGTCCCGACCCGGCCCCAATCCGGGGGCGGCCAAGAGCAGAGGGTTTTAATGCCTTCGCCCCCGCTTGGCAAGGCCCGCGGTGGACCTTCGCGAGGGCCTTTCAACGAGGCGCCCGCGGCCCCGCCGATCCGCAAGAAACCGTTGCACCCCCCGCGCCGGGAGGTTAACAGATTAGGGGGGTGTGTCGAACCAGACGACGAGGCGTTGTCACATGGATACAGGCCGGAACGGAGACGGATCCGCCGCAACGCCGTCTTCCGCCGAGGCGGCCCGGGCGAACGCGGTCGACGTCTTCCGCCCCCAGGTGCAGACGGCGCCCGTGGTGTTCGCCTCGCCCCATTCGGGCCGCGACTATTCCTCCGACTTCGTCCGCCAGTCCTGCCTGGACGCGACGGCGCTGCGCCGGTCCGAGGACGCCTTCGTCGACCGGTTGTTCCGCCGCGCCCCCGAATTCGGCGCCCCCCTGATCCGCGCCAATTTCCCCCGCGCCTATGTGGACGCCAACCGCGAGGCCTACGAGCTGGACCCCCGCATGTTCGCGGCCCCCCTGCCCGGGCACGTCGTCACCCGCTCGCCGCGCATCGCCGCGGGCCTGGGCACGATCGCCCGCGTGGTCGCCAACGGCGAAGAGATCTATGCCCATCCCCTGACGTTCGCCGAGGCGAGGAAGCGCATCGAGGCGACCCACCGCCCCTATCACACGGCGCTGCAGGGCCTGATCGACGAAACCCGCCAGGCGTTCGGCGGCTGCCTGCTGATCGACTGCCATTCCATGCCGTCCAACATCGCCGGCACGCGCGGCGACCACCCGCTGGGCGACGTCATCCTGGGCGATTGCCACGGCACCTCGGCCGGACCCGCCATGACGGCCCTGGCCGAACACCTGTTGAAGGACCAGGGCTTTTCCGTCACCCGCAACCGGCCCTATGCCGGCGGCTACACCACGCGCCATTACGGGCGGCCGCGGGCGGGCGTCCACGTGCTGCAGATCGAACTCAACCGCGCCCTTTACCTGGACGAGGCGGCCATCGAGCCGCTGCCGGGGATGGCGGAGGTGGCGGCGCGGCTCGACGGCTTCATGACCCTCCTGTGCGCCGGGGCGCGCCGCCTG
>Ga0210019_1000895_pt1 | contig 34438 bp, 42 predicted proteins | sample CryGeyCG2114_020_2_FD_183969 | JGI IMG/M metagenome (GOLD analysis project Ga0210019, IMG submission 183969) | Groundwater microbial communities from aquifer - Crystal Geyser CG11_big_fil_rev_8/21/14_0.20 (SPAdes) (version 2) | ecosystem: Environmental > Aquatic > Deep subsurface > Groundwater ...
GGTATTTGCCCTTAGCCAAATGCTTTTTGGCGATAGTTTACTAGGATTGAAGCTGTGTTTTTTAGTTTTTGAAGTTCTCTTGGTCCTAGCCTTGTCAAAAGTATCTCTGTGGGCGGCGGCCGTTTATTTGATGAGTCCATTAGCGATTAAGGAGATCGCCAATTCAGCACATTTTGAATCCTTGCCCATGTTTTTGAGTTTTCTGGCTGTTTATTTTTATGAATCAAAAAGAAAAGTTTCGTATGTTTTTCTGGCATTTGCAAGTGCAGCCAAGATCTACCCCGTACTTCTTCTCCCGTTTTTTTTGGTGAGAGATAAAAATAAGATGCAGGGTCTGATCTACTTTATAGTCGTGGTCAGCATCTTCTATTTACCTTTCCTCATCAATCTTCAGCAGCCCGAAATGGGGCTGACAGCTTTTTTTAGAGACTGGCACTGGAATGCACCTCTTTACCATTGGATCTACTCGATCTCCGGCAGCAAGCTTCTCCTAGCTACACTATTTAGCTCCTACTACATTTATCTGCTCGTTAAATTTCGTGAGGCTGAGTTCTATTCGTTAACAACAAAGGTCTTTCTCGCTTTGTTGTTGTGCTCGACCGTTGTGCAGCCTTGGTATGTCTTGTGGCTTTTGCCTTTTGCGGCGGTTTCTAACAACATGCCAGGAATTCTACTTTCCGGATTTATATTTGCAGGCTATCTGCATTATCATTTTGATACTCAGCAAGCCTCTGAAGCAGGGATCATTATCGTAGCAGAGTATGGCTTGTGGGCTCTAAGTTCTCTTTTTTTAAGATCAATCAGCCTGCCGTCAGAAGATCGAAGCTTAGCGGACATGTTCGATTGAGACCAGATTCTCCTTCAGATTCACAAATATCTATAAACTTATCGAGGCGATTCATAATTTCTTGAAGAGCTTTTGCTCTCAATTGAAGCTCCCGCTTTTTCTTAAATGCCATGTCTCTTCCTTGACGACAACTAAGCTTTTTAGCCTTAAGTTCAATGAGTTGTTGAATTTCATTAAGAGTGAAGCCTGCTTTTTGAGCCGTCAAAATAAATTTTATTCGTTGAATGCACTGTCGACTGTAGTCTCGGTAGCCTGAGGCTGATCTTTTCGGTTTATCGAGCAGTTTCTTGAGTTCATAGAACCTCAAGGTTTCTCTCGAGACACCTGTTGCTTCAACTATTTCTTTTGTTCTCATGGGGATCTCCAAAAAGCGTCGTAGTAACAATAATTTAACAAGGCCATTGAGCTGGTAGTATACTACATAGTTTAAACTGTTGTTGTGAGTAACGCAATGGAGTCCAATAGAAAGGTCAAATTAGAAAATCATTCTGGGTGGCTAATTGGAGGAGGACTTTTAGCGAGTATGACGGGAGCGCTTTGCTGCATAGGCCCTTTGCTACTTACTTTAATAGGTGTTTCGGGTGGAGCGGTGCTTGCAAAATTTGAATTTCTTAGAAGTCCCATGCTTTTTGTAATGCTTTTAGTTTTTGGCTGGGCCGGCTACTCGCTCTTTCGAAAGCCTAATAGTTGTGAGCCAGGATCAATTTGCTCGAATCCACGTAAATTTAAAATGATGGTGTTATTTTATTTTGTGGGATTAATGGCTTCTATTTTAATTTTTAGTTCACCCTACTGGATTGTTTGGATTTTTGATTAGAGACGTATTGGGTTGAAGGAGAACAAGATGGTCCGTATATTTCTCTTATTTCTTTTAAGCTTAGGTTTTGTGATGGAGGTAAGTCAGGCTGGGGTCGATGTCGAAAAGGCCTGTTTTCATGTCGAAGGAATGACTTGTGCGGCCTGTAGTTTGACCCTAAAGACTTCCGTACAAAAACTAAAAGGTATTGAGAGCGTCGAGGCTTCCGTCGAAGAGCGGTTTGCTAAAGTAGTTTACGACCCTCGTTTAACAACTCTCGATGCAATTAAATCTAAAATCGATTCTGTAGGATATAAAGCGACCGTTAAGACTCAATGTGGAGGAGCATAAAATGAAATCTAAACTTGCCGAAATCGATCCCGCGTTAAATTCTCTAGAAGAATTTTCAAAATTAAGCTGTGGAACAGTTTCGACTATAGATAAAATGAGAAAAAATGTTCTTTTTACAGACGCTAAATTTGAAAAGAAATATAAGGTACTGGGAGCTCTTTTGTGGTCGATCAGTGAAAAATGCGAACCCTGCATAAAGTTTTACGTCATGAAAGCGAAGGAATTTGGAGTTAGCAAAGAAGAGCTTGGCGAGTATCTCTCGATCGCCTCAACGATGGGAGGCTGTGTAGGAGAGATGTGGGCGTTAAAAGCCTTCACTGCTTTTTTAAGCGACAAGGGATCAGAAGCCTGCTGCCCTGTTTAATTTAATTGTCGATAGACTTTTTCTAATTTTTCAATGGATAAAAGCTTAAGTCTAAACAAAATCATAATAAAAACGTTGCGTAAAATTGTGTTGGTTATTCCATTCTTCTGGTATCGGCGCGAAGAAGCTGTCATGGGGGGGCGAAGAAGATGAAAGGGATGGCGAGAGCGACGAAGCCAATCACTCCAGATGACATCCTCCATAAAGCCTGGAGTCGGGATGGGGTGTTTCTGGTAAAGATGTTTTGAAATAAACATGCCATTCGTCCAAACAAGGTGACGAAGCCTCCCGGATCGAATTTTATTTAACAAGCGTTCTAAGTTTTTTAATAAAAATGAGGTGGGTTCGTATATCTTTTCAAAGCCCCCCCATCCCTCTGTCTGAGGGAGGTTTAAGAGCGCCTCTAAATGACGTCGGTCAAGGCTGCAGTCAATTGGCAATACAAGAAGCCATTGACCTTTAAAGAGACTTCCGACGCGTGAAGAAGATTGGCCACAGGATAATCGCTCTTTAGAATCTAAAAAATACCAAGCTGTTTTACTCGCGGGTTGATTTCTTATAAAGTCTTGAGCAATTGAACGACCATTGTCGACTGAACCCGAGTCACAAAGAAAAACTTCAATTTGCTCGTCGAACTGAGAAAGCTCTGTGGCGAGCTGAGACAGGTTTTTCTTTAAAATACTTTCTTCATTGTAGAATGGAATCGCAATGCTGAGTTTTAATGACGCAGAGCTTTTCACATAAATTGATCCGAGGGCTCTAAATGATCAATGCCCCCATTCAAGTGTTGAGTAATGAGGCTTCTTACAAAATTCAGAAGTTCAAATACATTTTCTTGACGCTCTTTCCCCGCTTTTAAGAGCTCAAGAAGATCCTCATATTCGTCAACATCAGATAGTTCTTCAAGCTCAACGACGGTCTGGATTTTAGAAAGTTCCCTCTGAAGTTCACACTTCGTTGTGGCTGCGCTGTAGGGAGGTCTTTTCCAAACCTCTTTTTCAAGCGAACGAGCTCCTCCAAAGAGGTAAAAACCTCCATCAAGAGTTGGTCCTAACACAAATGCTTGTTGAGAACGTAGCTTCTGGCCTGCTGAATAAAGTTTGTGGGAAGTTAAAAGCGGGCAATCTGCACCGATGAGGATAGCTCCGTCATGTCTTTCTAATATCTGCGAATAAATCGAATGAAGTCGATCGCCCAGATCCCCAGGGTCCTGTTTTAAGCAAGGAAAATCGCTCCAATAGGAGTTGTCCAATTCTTCTTCGGCGACAGCCCAGTAGGCTGTAGCGTTGGGATCGAGTTTTAATAAACTTTCAAACGTTCCACGTAGTCCAGCGAGCATAAGCTCATAAACCTTAAGGGCATTTTTATTTCCGATGGACGAAGCAAGACGCGTTTTTATCGGGGAGAGACCAGGTGTTTTTACAAAGCAAGCGATTCCTATTGAGGACTGTTCATTAATCCAATGCATTTTTCACCAGTTTTTGGCCACGTAGTTTAGATGCTCAAAAGTTGTTTTGAGCCAACCCTGCTGTTGGTATTTTCTTGCTGATGTCAAAACTTTAATGGGTATACTTTCGATATTAATTCTCAGGTGGGCAGCACGTTTTATGAAGTCAAAGTCTTCAGCATAGTCTAAATCTTCATTAAATCCCTTAAGTTGAAGAAAAAGTTTTTTGGATAGCATATAGCTTTGGTCTCCAAAGGGCATTTTGAAAAACTGAGAGCGCATATTAGCGCCGAGAGCGTTGAGAGCACAGCGTTTTGGCCCATCCAATTGAAAGCCAAGCTTGAAATAATAGATAGTCTCAGTATCTATGGCTCTTATCGCCCGCAGCTTCTCAATCGCTCTCGTCTCTAGGCGCGTGTCGGCGTGAAGGAACCAAATAAACTTCCGACTTGCTATACGCGCGCCATAGTTAAGCTGGATAGCACGGCTAGGCTTTGTAGCGAAATATTTTACTCGGGATTGGTTGGGCGCCCCAGCGCTTGTCATCAATGAAGGCTTCGACTGAATAACTAAAATTTCAGCATTCGTTGTAAGCATCGATAAATCAGATAACAAATCACACTGTCTGGACTCATCCGAACGACAAGGAATAACAATTGAACAGTTCTTCCAAAAACTTTCGATCTTCATTCTAAGCGCAGCTTACCGTAATGCTGTGGCTATGCCCAGAGCCGCTTGAAGAGCTCAACTGTAAAGAGTCACCCTCAAGAAGGCTTTGAAACTGACTGGCTGTGATCGTGACAGTGTGGTCGTGGTCGGCCACTCCCTCAATATTATATGTCTTGGATGTTTGGCTTTCCAAATCTGCAAAGGGCACACTGAGACTATGCCCATGATTGGCAGCGATACTTGTGCTGGGAGAAGAGTCCTCGCAGAACCCTTCTGTTTGATTTGGGTTGGGCGTGGCGTCATCACTACCACAGCTGGCTAGAACAAATAACCCGCCTCCATAGAGACCCAACTTAGCCATAAAATCCCTTCGACTTAATTTATGTAACTGACTCATGCTATAAACCCCCTAGAAATATGGTTACATATAAACAAAATGCGATCTAGCATTTTGATGAGGAGATCATCTTTTTTATGGAATCTAAGCTTCGTTTATCTTTACTTACGCTTCGACTCTCAGTGTTTCTCGTGATGTTTATGTGGACGATCGATAAGTTTCTTAATCCCGACCATGCGAAACAAGTCTTTGCTCATTTTTATTTATTAGGAAATTTGGAAGCCTGGCATTTAAATATTATAGCCGCCGTTCAAATGCTTATCATTATGGGCTTCTTAGTGGGGTTTAAAAAGAAATGGACTTACGGACTAGTGTTTACGATGCACCTGATTTCCACTCTAAGTTCTTACAAGCAGTATTTCAATCCGTTTGAAGGCCCTTCGCTTTTGTTTTTCGCCGCTTGGCCGATGCTTGCTGCAATATTCACGCTGTATATTTTGAGAGAGCAGGATCAGCTCTGTGTGGTCAAACTGAAAAAGTGTCAGTGATTGGAATGGTCGATGACTGATATCTTTGACGAAATCAGATCAAAGCGTGGTGGAGTCGCTTCGATTCATTCGGCATTTAAAGATTATCCAAAAGGCGTCGAGGCTCACTTTCATTTTTATGAGAAAATCCTTCTTGAAGAGGGTCCGCTGCCGCGAGCGGATCGAGAGTTTCTTGCGGTATGCACATCAAAAGCGAATGAATGCCCTTACTGCGTGGCACATCATCAAGAAGCGCTTAATCATCAAGCTGACATAGAGCCTGAAAGAAAAGAAAAGTTAGAACGTTTCGCGAAGATACTTACGAGGGAGCCGTGGAAAGCTCATGTGGAATTCTTGAAACTGGTTCATGAGGGGTTCAGCAAACCCGAAGCCCAACATGCGACGATGGTTGTTTCTTATTTCAATTTTGTAAACCGCTGTGTTCATGCTTTAGGCTTAGAGCTAGAAGACAATTTTCAAGATACATGTCGGTAAGATCGCAATGTTTACAGGCAATTAAATTTTGCCTAGTCTCTTGAGGATGGTGACACGATGAATTTAGATGACAGACAATTGAAGCTTTGTGAAGAAAGTAAATGGGATTTTTCAGGTTTAAAGGCTTTGTATTTAAACTGCACGTTAAAAAAATCTCCTGAGCTTTCGCATACCGAAGGTTTAATGAAGATTTCTCAGATGATCATGGAGAAAAACGCTGTCGAAGTGGAGGTCATTCGACCTGTCGATCACCGAATTGCTTTTGGAGTCTATGGCGATATGCGCGAAAAGGGTTGGGATCACGATGAATGGCCGGATATTTATAAAAAAGTGCGTGCAGCTCAGATTTTGGTGATAGGAAGTCCAATATGGCTAGGAGAGAAGAGTTCGGTTTGCTCTCAGATTGTGGAGAGGCTTTATGCGAGCTCGGGCGATCTCAATGATCATGGTCAGTATGCTTATTATGGGAAGGTGGGAGGCTGTCTCATCACTGGAAACGAAGACGGCGCCAAACATTGCGCGATGAACATTCTTTATTCGCTTCAGCACTTGGGTTACGTGATTCCTCCTCAAGCCGATGCAGCATGGCTTGGTGAAGCAGGTCCCGGGCCCTCCTATCTTGATGAGGGCTCTGGCGGGCCCGAGAACGACTTTACAAACCGTAATGCTACTTTCATGACCTGGAATTTATTGCATTTTGCTCGAATTCTTAGAAATGTCGACGGTATTCCTGCTCACGGAAATCAACGATCAAAATGGGACGCTGGATGCCGCTTTGATTATGCCAATCCTGAGTATCGATGAAATTTGATTTTTTAAATCATGAAGGTGAGAAGCTTTCGGGGCGATTAGAGATACCTTCAGGGACTCCGGCGGCCTCGGCTCTTTTTGCGCATTGCTTCACTTGTTCGAAAGATGTGATTGCAGCGCATAGTATTTCAAAAGCCCTCGCTGAGCAGGGCTTTGCCGTCTTGCGATTTGATTTTACAGGGCTTGGAAATAGTGAAGGTGATTTTGCGAACACAAATTTTTCTTCGAATGTTGAAGATTTGTTGGCCGCTTTCCGAGCATTAAAAGAGCACTTTGGCTCGTCCCCAGAACTTCTTGTAGGTCATAGCCTTGGGGGTGCCGCTGTGCTGAAGGCTGCAGCGAAATTGGAGGATGTAAAGGCTGTCGTGACGATTGGGGCTCCAAGCAGTGTTGAGCATTTGACTCACTTGTTCCAGAAGGAGCTACCCAAGATCGATGCTGAAGGAGATGCAGAAGTAGTGCTCTCAGGCCGTAAATTTAAAATCACCCGTCAGTTTGTTAAAGACATTCAGGAGGCTGAAATTCTGTCGGACGTAAAAGCTTTTAAGAAGGCATTACTTATTCTGCACTCTCCCTTAGACAAAATCGTTTCGATCGATCACGCCGCTAAGATCTTTATGTCAGCAAAACATCCTAAAAGTTTCATCTCCTTGGACGATGCGGATCATCTTTTGATGAATCGAAAAGATGCAAACTATGCGGCTCAGATGATCGCGTCTTGGGGTATTCGGTATATTTCGCATGAAGCAGCGGAAAGGCCAAAGCTAAATGAGGGCGTGCTTGTAAAGAGCAGAGTCGGCACGCGTTTTACTCAAGATATTTATACGAAAGATCATCATATTATTGCTGATGAGCCCGTATCAATGAAAGGCGATAATTTGGGTTTGAATCCCTACGAGCTTCTTTTGGCCGGACTTGGTGCATGCACATCCATGACACTAAGAATGTACGCTGATCATAAGGAAATCCCTCTTGATTCTGTTGAAGTAAAACTGCATCACTCAAAAATTCACGCAAAAGAATGTGAAAGCTGCGAGGAAGAAATGGGGAATGTGGATAGAATTGAAAAGAAGATATCTTTATCCGGCTCATTGAGCGAGGATCAAAAATCTCGGCTTTACGAAATAGCGGAGAAGTGCCCTGTCAATCGAACGTTGAATTCTGAAGTTAAAATTGAATCCTCGAACGTGTAAAACGGGATTTTTAGTTGCTGACTAAACGATAACAAAATAGCCATTAAGTGAGCTTTTTGCCTTTTGATTCTTTTTTTGTGGATTGACTTTGAAGGCAGTTTTTACAGTAGCTATAAAAAACAGCCGACAAATTAGCCTGTGAAAACCCGGCAATAGTGTTCAAAGCCCTTTCAATTTTTTTAAACAATTCGTTTTTTCCACGTGTAAGCTTGCTACAGGATTTGCAGATGAAATAATGATGAATTTTCCTATCAAAGACATATTGAAAGCGCTTACCCACACCTGGAGGGTTGAGTTCTTGAATGATGTCTAATCTTTTAAACGCCTCTAAATTTCTGTAAATACTCGAACGATCAATGCCACTGAGTTTTGTATCCATAAAAGCTTGAATTTCCTCCAGAGAGATGTGACGCTTATGATTGTCCAGAATAAACTGTAATAAAGCGCGGCGGGCAGGCGTTATTCTCATTTTTTTTGATTTCAACACAGAAATTAAATCGATATGTTTTTTCATCTTCTTCAGTCTGCCAGAAGACGATCTCATTTGTCTCGCCTGCGGCCCTGCCATTTCATGTCCGATTTCCTTCGCATAACTATCCACTAATAATGAATATAGCCCAAAACACCATTCGTTCAACAAATAAGCATCATATTGCTATTGCAACATGATGCATTTATAATTAATTATTGAGCGATAGATATTCGGGGTCGCCATTTATTTAGAACAGGAAGAGAGCTCAAAAGTGCCTAAAAGGTATTTGGAATCCGAAGAACGTGTGGGTATCACGTTTGGTTTGCCTCGCGTCGGTGCGGCTCTTCGAGAAAAATTTCGCGAAGGTTATTCTCTTACCGATCTGAAATCAGATTTTATGTCTGGAATTATCGTAGGGATGGTGGCCATTCCTCTCGCTATGGCGCTTGCAATTGCCAGTGGAGTTTCGCCCCAGTACGGGCTCTACACCGTAATTTTGGGTGGAGCCATTGTAGCTTTGCTAGGCGGTTCACGATTTCAAGTGTCCGGACCAACAGCCGCCTTTGTGGTGATACTTTTTCCGATTGCCCAAAAATTTGGGTTTAGCGGCCTACTCATGGCGGGATTTATGGCAGGGATGATTCTTTTCGCTATGGGCCTCGCCAGGCTGGGGCAATTAATTCAATTCATTCCTCATCCTGTCACCACAGGTTTTACTGCTGGCATCGCGCTTGTGCTCGCCACCATTCAATTAAAAGATTTTTTTGGTCTTCAGATTGAGCATATGCCCGAAAATTATTTAGGTCGCGTCTATACGCTTTTTGAAGCGCGCGTAACCTGGTCGTTTCTTGAAACGGCTGTAGCTGCTACGACACTTGGTTCTTTAATTCTTTGGCCAAAGCTCAGCAAGAAAATCCCGGCGCCGCTGGCCGTACTCACGCTTATAACCGTGGGCTGTATACTTTTGAAAAAAATTTTTCAAAAATTTGATGTGTCCACAATCGGAAGTCGATTCTCATACGATCTAAATGGGGTTCAAGGACAAGGAATTCCGCAGGCCCTTCCTGGTTTTAACTGGCCGTGGAATTTCTCAGATCAAGGCCGTGACTTTACTCTAACTCTTGACAACGTGAAAGCGCTTGTGCCCTCCGCCTTTGCGATTGCCATGTTAGGCGCTATTGAATCTCTTTTGTCTGCTGTTGTCGCTGATGGTATGGGAAAGACCAAACATGACCCCAACGCCGAACTCTGTGCACTTGGAGTCGGCAATATGATTTGCCCTTTTTTTGGAGGAATTGCGGCTACTGGGGCCATCGCTCGAACAGCCGCCAATATTAGATTTGGTGCGAAATCACCTTTCTCGGCCGTCATCCACGCCATTTTTACTTTAGGCGTCGTATTTTTCTTCGCTCCTTATGTTTCGTATCTTCCTATGGCGGCCCTTGCTGCTCTTCTTATGTTAGTGGCCTACAATATGTCAGAACTTAAACACTTTAAGCACATTCTTCAGGTCGCTCCCAAAATGGATGTGATAATCTTAGTACTTTGCTTTTCGCTTACAGTAATTTTTGACATGGTCATTGGGGTTTCGATGGGGATCGTATTGGCGGCTTTGCTTTTTATGAAAAGAATGTCGGAAACAACTTTTGCTCAAGTCATTGAAATTTCGAAACACCCGGATTATCGATCTAAATTTGAATCAATAAGTTCCAAAATTTTGATCTATGAAATTGCTGGCCCTCTATTTTTTGGAGCGGCAGAACGTGCGGTTCAGGCTCTTCACGACATTCAAAATGGTACTCAAATTGTCATTTTCGAAATGGATGAGGTTCCCGCCATGGACATCACAGGTCTGGTTGCCTTTGAAAGTGCCATTGCTCGACTGAAAAGTATGCAGCTTAAAATTTACTTAGTCGGTGTTCGCACTCAACCGATGGCCGTACTTAAAAAGTCGGAAACCTTCCGAAGTGACGGTCAAATAAAAATTTTTCGCACGCGGGAAGAAGCAACTTCAGAAGCCCAGCAATATCTAGAAAAAGCTGGTCCGAAGGTGGGCTCAGATAGACCGTGAAATACAGTGTCATCTTGCGCAAGTAGGAGCGTCGACGGGTTTAGGCGTCAAGTCAACTACGACTAAAGTCAAGGCACAATGAAACTAGGTTATATTTTATTTAGTTGAATCCAAAATTCTGCAGAGGCAGAGCTCGACATACCTTTATTTTTAAAATCACTTTTTGCGAATGGTGCTGCGGGGGGATTTTCTGCAGACCTTCTGATTAGCTCTATTGTGTTCTGGCTCTTCATCTTCCAGGACAGAAACGGGGCAAAGCCTCGCGAAGTCCGTTAACTTATTGAGTGTCTCGGCCATTTTCGCGAACAGCTCATCTTTATCGTCAATCCCATGCCGATCTCGCAAGTAATCCAGTGAATTATAAGCAATCCAAACATCGCCATTTTCATCTTCAAACGCGAGAGCCTTCATTGGTAGATCTATCCCTAGTATTTGATTCGACAACATCAACTGAGAGCCAAGAGCTGGATTACCAAAAATTAAAAGTTCCGTGGGGCGAAGCTGCACAGGTTTCGAGGGCTCTTCTATCTTTTGCGCATTGTCGGAATGTGAAATCCGGATCGTAAACAAACCATTCTCTTTAAGTCGTCCCTCTAACCTATCGATTGTCTGTTTTGCAGAACAATCAGATGATTTCCGGATAAGACCGTCATCTACAACGGAGTTTCCAAGACCAATCAGCATCGCGGATAGAATAAAAAAGGACTACACAGTCGAAGAGTATCAATTCCACTCCTGAGTGAAAATATCTATCTTTTTGAATACCTGAGAATACGTTCGATTTTCCGTCGAGCTCGTTACTTTATCAAACGCATCTAAGGCTACATTATGGAAATCTCAGAACATTTGACGCGCAGCCTATTTTTTAGATTTTCTGTAATAAATCGAGTCCCTACACCACTCACTTACAGACGGTCGGGAATGAATAAGAAAACATCTTAAAGATCGGAATTTTTGTAAGATTTCTCATAGTTCAATCACTCATTAATATAGGCAACTCTTTTAATTCAACGGAAAGGATTTAATTTATGAAACCGAATGTAAAAACTCTTTTAACTGGTGCTGTCGTTTCGGGTCTCCTGATGGGTGGCTCTGCATTTGCTAACTCTAGCTCTAAGACATCTGATTCAGCTCAAGGCTTTCAACTTGCAAAAGGCAAGGATGGCTGCGGCGGCAAAGATGGCTGCGGCGAAAAGAAGAAGGTTGAGGATTCTGAAAAAGATAGCTGCAGCGGGAAGGATGGCTGTGGAGCCAAGAAAGATAAAAAAAAGAAGGGCGATAAAGACGCCTGCTCCGGAAAAGACGGTTGCGGCTCTAAGTAAAAATCGAATTTGAAGTGGGCTCGGGAAGATGATTCAGAATGACCGAGCCTACTTTTCAAAGGAGAAAGAATTCGAATGCATACAAATCATTCAAAACTCAAAACAGGTGTCGGATTGCGATCCCCGCACCTCGACCAGTTTTTAAATTCAAGTCCCAATAATGTGAGCTGGGTGGAAGTCGTTGCCGAGAATTATATGGAGCACGAAGATCATTTTCAGGGAGTATCGATTGCCAATCTAGAGCAAGTACGATCTCATCTGCCTGTGATTCTTCATGGCGTGTCTCTGTCGATCGCTTCCACCGACCCCATCAAAGCTTCTCACATGAAGCGCCTAAAGAACTTGATCGATCGCATCCAACCCGAATGGGTATCGGATCACCTTTGCTGGACGGGCGTCGATGGCGAAAACCTTCACGACCTTTTGCCTCTGCCTTTTACAAGAGAGGCGATTTTTCATGTGGTAGATCGTATTAAGCAGGTTCAGGATTATTTAGGACAAAGAATTTTAATCGAGAATATTTCAAGTTATCTTGAATTTACTGAATCAGAAATAACAGAGTGGGAATTTCTTAAGGAAGTAGCTGAGCGCTCAGATTGCCACATCCTACTTGATGTCAACAATGTCTACGTCAATTCAATCAATCATGGTTTTGATGCTCAAGACTATCTCGAGGCACTTTCTCAAGATCGTATTCAACAAATTCATATTGCTGGGCATGTTGAGCGAAACGGCGTTCTAATTGATACGCATAGTACAAATGTTCGAAAAGAGGTTTGGGATCTTTATAGAGAATCAGTTCGGCTATTTGGACCAATACCGGCGATGATCGAAAGAGATGCAGATATTCCGGAATGGGAAGAGCTTGAAAAAGAAGTTGAAATGATTTCACGAATTACTACTGAGGAAAGTCATGAAGCTGAAAAAGTTGCAGCAAGAATTTAAGGCAGCGATTAAAAACGATGCGGTACCTGAAAACCTGAATCCCTTGCGATTTAAGGTCTACTCGCAGGCATATTGGATACGCATGGAAGAGAGTCTTGAAGAAGATTTTCCGCTGTTAGTAGAAGCTCTTGGCGAAGATAGCTTTTCTGAACTCGTAGAAGACTTTCTGATTCACATGCCTTCAAAATTTTCTAGCCTCTCGGAAGTGAGTAAGGCTTTGCCAAATTTTCTTTCAAACAAAGAGTGGTCAAAAAGATACCCTTACGCTGCTGATTTAGCTCGAATTGAAATCTCTGAGCTCTTGTCTAGACAAAGCCGCTGGATCAAGCCCAGTGATTTCACAGAGCTTTCAAAATTTTCTCAGGAAGAGCTACTCAAGGTCGTTTTTTATTTTCAACCTTCAGCACGCCTTTTAAGGTTGGACTGGTCTATTGACACAAATGAATTTGCCCGCTCTAAAAAGCAGAAGCTATTTTATCTTATCTTGAAAGAGAAGTGCGGGCTTAAGACTCATCCATTACAAGAATTTGAATTTAAGATTCTAGAACACTTAATTCAAAAAGACACTTTGGGTAGCGTTCTAGAAAAATTGGAAACAGACGCACCATTAAGATTAGGAGAATCTTTTCGAAAGTGGGCTGAAATCGGACTTTTTATTTCATATGAACTTAAGATGTAGACAGAAGGAGAAAAACATAATGTTAGATAAACTTAAATCTTGCAGGATAAAATTTTCAAACCTAGCAACCCGCTCTCAGTTTGTGCCTGAAATCTTAACTCGCATCACGCTGGGAGTTTTATTCGCTCAGGCGGGCTGGGGAAAATTCGGTCGGTTAGACGGCGTGATCTCCTACTTTGAATCGCTCGGAATTCCTGCAGCTCATCTTCAAGCCCCGTTTGTTGCTGGAGTGGAACTTGTCGCAGGCGTTCTCATTTTAATCGGACTTGGTACCCGGTATGCAGCAATCCCCTTAATTGGCGTGATGATTGTCGCCATTAAAACAGCCCTTTGGGAAGATGTAGAAGGGATCTCTTCCTTGTTTGAGATGTCTGAGTTTCTCTACATTGTATTGCTTGTCTGGCTTGTAAGTACTGGCGCCAAGACCCTGTCCGTCGATGCTTGGCTTCGCAAAAAATGTGGCTGTAACTCGAATTAAACTTGTTTATCGCGCAACCGTTTGAGCGCTACAATAATTGAATGGCAAACCCAACGGCGAAAGCTGAGTTTCATTCAGAGGCAGAACTTAAGCGAATCAAAGCAAAGGACATTGAAGCGATGACGCGCCTCGTTAACACCTATACCCATGAACTGTTTAATGCGTCTTTGGGGCTTGGTTTCAGTGAAACCGACTCTCGTGATCTTGTCCAAAATGTCTGGCTTACGATCTTCGAGAAGATTCAAAACTTTGAAGGTCGTTCTCATATTCGAAGCTTTCTTTTTGGGATTCTTTACCGAAAAGCTAAAGAACATCGACGAGAAAATTCCAAGGCAAGTGCTTCAGAGCAAATAGAGCAGCTGGTTGACTCGCGCTTTGACGAAAAGGGGCACTGGCATAAGCCTCCCGTTAATCCTGAAGAGTTCGCCCTTGGTGCTGAAAAAGCTTTCGTGATCAAACATTGCCTGGAAGGCTTAAACACCTCGCAACGCACCGCTTTTTACCTCAAAGAAGTACAAGGCGAGGATTCCCACCGAATCTGTGAAGTTCTTGAGGTTTCTATCTCAAACTTAGGGGTCCTTTTATACCGGGCCCGTAACTTTTTACGAGAGTGCATCGAATCTAAATTAGAGGCAAAGCCGGAGCAGGAAAGCAGAAAATGATTTCCTGTAAAGATCTTGCCAGAGTCGTAAGCTCTCAGACGAAAGTGGGCTTTTTTAAGCAACTAGAAATCAAGCTCCATGTCATGATGTGCGTGCATTGTGCTAAATACGTGGATCATTTAAAAAAAATTGGAACTGAGTCTAGAAAACTGTTCCGAAAAGACGGCCCCGAAAATGATGCTTGTGTTGAAGAAATAAAGAGAGAAGTAATTAAAAAACTCAATGAACACTCTGAATAATTATCTACAGTTTTATTTAAGAATGATTTAACAGGCCAAAATGTCCAACACTTTTTTCTGTGCTCCCTGTAAATTTGAGGGGTCTGTGAGCAGGGCTGTTCTTAAGGCGTGGCGGCATGCGCAGTCACTGGCTTGCAACTTGCTGAGTTGAGTGTTTAAGAAAGTGTTCACAGTCTCTAGGCTTTGTTTGTAGCGGGTCAATATTTCGAGCGTGTCAGCGACATTCTCTTCTTTCCAACAATCAAAATCCGTGATCACCCCCATACTTGCATAACAGATCTGTGCTTCCCTAGCTAAAAAGGCTTCAGGAACATTTGTCATTCCAATAACATCAGCTTTCATTGACTGAAAATAAAAACTCTCCGCTCTGGTTCCAAGGCGAGGTCCTTCGACACACACATAAGTGGTATCCTTATGAGCATTCATTTTACATTCAATGGCACGCTCAAAAAGCTCAGAACTCAAACGGGAGCAGACGGGATCTGCCGTTGACACATGCCCGACAAGGCCATTGCCAAAAAAACTTTGTCTTCGAAAGCCTTTTGTTGCATCGATGTACTGTTTAATCAACGCAAAGTCGCCGGGTTTTAATAATTCGTTTAAGCTTCCAATTGCTGAGATGCTTATGATCTGTGAAACACCCAGCGTTTTAAGAGCATAAATATTGGCAGCATAATTGATCTCGTGAGGAAGATATTGATGATTCTCTCCGTGACGAGGAAGGAAGATATAATCTTTTTTCTGCAGGCTGACGCGTTTAAGTTTTGCCGAGGGCTTTCCAAAGGGAGTTTCTATTTCGAGTTCCTCCGAAATTTCCGCTCCTTCAATTTTATAAAGACCGGTGCCTCCTAAAATTCCTATCATCTTTTTCTCTCCGTTAAGCATAGATAAAGGTTTCTGCTTCTTTAGTAATGGTTAGGGCTCGATTCAGTTTCGCTTTTTCATCTCTAAGTTCTCGTGCCATCGTTCCAGAGGATTGATCGCCTCGATAAAATTCTAATACTCTGCCCTCTAATCTGGATACTTGCTCGCGATTGTGTGTCACGAGAATAATACAGCGCTCTTTGCTTAAGTTTTGAATCAGTTCCTCGATTTTGAAAGTTGTTTCTGGATCAAGTGAAGAGGTGGGTTCATCCATAAGGAGGATCTCTGGATTAAGGGCGAGACTTCTTGCAATACAGAGTCGTTGCTTTTGGCCAACGGATAAGTGCTCAGCATTGTCACCCAGTCTATTTTTGACTTCATCCCAAAGCTCGACTTTATGAAGTAGCTCTTTTGTTAAAGAAATTTCTTCAGATTTCTTTAATTTTTGAGCTGATCGAATCCCAAATAGAAGATTCTTCTTTATTGAAAAGGGAAAAACGCAGGGTTCTTGCAAGATAAGGCCGATACACTTTCTGAGCATTTCTTTACTTATTTTAGGTGAGCGGATAGGTGTTCCCAGAAACTCAATATCTGCTTTAATTTTCCATTGAGGATCTTCTTCAAGAAGGCGGTTAATGACTCTTAAAAAGGTGGATTTTCCAATACCTGACCGGCCTACGATGCTTGTGAGAGATCGCGCTGGGAATTCAAGGTCAGAAAGATTGAGAACATGCTCTTGAGCAGTAGAGGCGATTAGCTTTTTAATTTTGAGGCTCGATCCAATTCGTCCTTCGGGGTGTAAACAGCAAGTTTTAATCGGTAAGTTTGAGTTTTGCATGCTGGATTCCCTTTCGCTTTTTGTTCCAAAAATAATAGTAGGGTGTTTGTAAAAGAAAAACGATTAAAACGATGAGTAATGCAGAAGCCCAGAGCCGACTAAGTGCCTGAGGGTCATAGGCCTCCTGACTGAGTTGAAAGATATGATAGGGCAGAGAAAGAATTGGATTATCCCTGATTCCGGTTGGAAGGCTGGCTCCATAGAAAACAGAAGCCACAAATAAAATCGGAGCCGTCTCTCCCGCCGCTCGTCCAAGCGATAAAAATAGACCCGTCATATAGGGTTTAAAAAGAAGGGGCACATAAAGCTTCCACCAGCGTTGGTCGACGGAGAGTCCCAAACTTTTTGCAGTTTCTGTATATTTTGTGGGGAGCGCTTTTAAGCTATCGATCAAGAAAAAAGAAAGGCTCGGTGTGATCATGATGGCCAAAATAATTCCCCCGGCTAGCCATGACTTTCCCCATGAAAGATAAATAACAAAAAAGAGAAAGGCTAAAAACCCAAAGACAATAGAGGGAATGCTATTTAAGGCGTGAAGAAGAGTGATCAAAGGTCTTCTAAACTCAGTTAAGCTTTGGAAACAATAGCAAAAAGACAGGGCGATTGGTGTGGCAATCAAGCCAGCGCTGGAAATAAGGATTATGCTGCCGAGAATTTGATAGCGAACTCCACCTGACAGGCCGGCATTTGTCATGGGTTCGATGAGAAAGTTCAAACTGAAGCCCGATATTCCCTTGATAATCAAAATAGAAAAAAGTGCGAGAGCCAAAACGACAACGAAAGTAAGAACGAGCTGACAAAGGCGATGAAACGCAATGGCCATCACGGTTTCCCTTTTGAAAACTTTAGAAGAATAGTCGATGTCCCAACACTCATCAGAATCAAACAAAGCGCCAAGAGAAGGAGGGCAGATTCGTGAGTAGGGCTTTGGTGAGAAATAAAAATTTCAGGACCCCCTAGTTTGGTTGTCATACTTTGACCGGCGTTTAAAAGGTAGTCGATCCAGCCTCCTTCTGACGGAAGTTTGTTGTCTAAACGTCCGATTACAAGAAATACAGCCACAGTTTCACCTGCAGCTCGACCAAGACCTAAAGCAAACGAGCTTAAGATGGCTGGAAGCCCAAAAGGAAAAACGACAGACCAAAAGAATTTTGTTCGGCTCAGGCCAAGACAAAAAGCTTGCTCCCGATATTTTTTTGAAATCTTCGAAAAGCTTTCAAGCTGCAAGCTGAAAAGCGTGGGCAAAATCATAATACTTAGCAGAAGTGAGGCTGTTAAAAGGCCGTCTCCTGTTTCCATTCCAAAAGGGCTAAATATTTGTAGAAGAAAGGGGCGCAAAAGAAGAATGCCGAGTAAGCCACAGACCACAGAAGGGACAGAAGCCATAAGAGTCACCAGAGCTTCAATGGAAAAGCGAATTTTTTCAGACCTTAGGTTTTGAAGCGCCCAGGCACCAAATAAACTAAAGGGTGCGCAGATCATAAGAGCTAGGAAAGCTGTTATGATGCTTCCTAAAAAAAGGGCTTTAGCACCGTAAGAGTTTCCACGAAAATGCCAATTTGCCTCTAAAAAAAAAGAAAGACCCTCCTGCCATAGGACAGTGCCTGATTTCCAAACAAGAAAAATAAAAGCGCCGAGACTTAAAAAAATAACAGATCCGAGGATGATTAAAGCTATAAGGCGAGTCAATGAAGCTTGAGGACGATGTCCCGCAAAGAAGGCGAAAGCATGCTTAGTTTGTATTCTTGCTAACCCGGAGATAGCCATAGTCTTCCACTATATTTTGACCTGCGTTTGAATAAAGAAAGTCGAGGAGTGCTTTTTGATCTTCGTTTAATGGCTTAGATGAAACAAGATAGAGATTGCGCGCCATGGGATATTCTTTTGCGCGAATATGTTCTTCATCAGGCTGAATTAATTTGCCGTCTACTGATAGGCCAAGCGCTTTCACCCGTGAATCTTTCTCTGCCCAAGCCACTGAAAGTTGGGTCAAAGCGCCTGGAGTGCTTATCACTTTTGACTTGGCTTCTTCATTACTTCCAACTTCTAAATGAGAAACAGTAGGGGCTTTTCCCACTTTTCCGTATATCGCCTTTGCAAAAACCTCCCAGGTTCCTCGGCCAGGTTCTTTATTTAAAAAGATTATTTTTTGATCGGGGCCTCCGACTTCCTTCCAGTTTGTTACTTTCTTCTCATAGATGTCTCTGGCTTGTGAAAGACTTAAGCTCTTTACGCCTTGGTCATAAAGTTTCTTCGACACGACGAGAGCGACGGCGTCCGAACCGATCAAATGTGTTGTGAAATGAGTGTCAGAGTATTTTGCCTTGTCGCCCTCCGAAATTTCTTTAGAGATCATTCCAAATTGAGCCGTGCCTGACGCTAAAGACGAAAGTCCGGCTGCCGAGCCTCCGAAGGTGTCTACGATAATATCAATGGCTTTGTTCGATTTTAATACTTCAGCAGCCTTAACAACGATTGGGCCGACAGTCGTCGAACCCTGGATCTTAATGGAGGCTTCTACTTGGGCTACGAGGGAACAAAGACCCAGGGCCAACGATAAGAATGTCTTGATAAACATGTTTACATCTAAACAATTTTCCTGCTGAAATGAAAGCTCTATTTGATGACGCTGTTTCGGTGAATTTGTAAGGAGGATTGAGTGGAGTCACAAACGCATTCGTGGGTCGAGGAATACTATAGCAAAGTTCTTAAAACCAAGGCTGATTTAAAGACATCGGCTTGCTGCGCCCCGTCATCGATGCCAGAATTTCTACGGCCTTTATTGGCGAATATTCACGAGGAAGTGGCAAGTCGCTTTTATGGATGTGGCACGCCGATCCCTCAGGCGATCGAGGGTGCTAGTGTTTTGGATTTGGGTTGTGGCACAGGAAGAGATTGTTTCATCTTGGCTAGCCTCGTTGGACCATCGGGCAAAGTTGTAGGAATTGATATGACCGATTCTCAGCTCGAAGTTGCTCATAAACATCTGGATTATCACGCTGAAAAATTAAACTTTCCGAGCTCACAACTCGAATTCAAAAAGGCATTTATTGAGGATCTCGGTTCCGCAGGTCTTCAGGACAATCAGTTTGATCTCGTTATTTCAAATTGTGTGATTAATTTATCGCCTCAAAAAGAAAAGGTGATGGCCGAGATTTTTAGAGTCTTAAAGCCAGGCGGTGAGCTTTATTTTTCTGATGTTTTTAGTGACCGAAGGCTTCCAAAAGAGCTTTCGCAGGAGCCTGTTTTAGTCGGGGAGTGTTTGGGCGGAGCCCTTTATGCTGAAGATTTTCGGCGTATTTGTGAGCAAGTGGGTTTTAAAGATCCACGGGTAGTGGAGTCTTCAGAGATTCAGTTGTTTGATCGACGTATTCGAGAACAAGTCTCAGGTGTTCATTTTTATTCAAAAACTTACCGATGTTTTAAGCTCGAACTTGAAGATCGCTGTGAAGATTATGGTCAGGTGGCCTACTATCAGGGGTCCATTCCAGAGAGTCCTGATGAATTTCTTTTAGATGATCATCATCTTTTTCCAAAGAACTATCCTTTTCTCGTTTGTGGAAATACAGCGGCGATGTTGGGCGAAACAAGATTTAAAAAGCATTTTAAAATTGTTGGTGATCGATCCACCCACTTCGGGTTGTTTGATTGCGGGCCTTCATCGCTCAGCCAAAGTGCTTCGGGAAGCTTGAATTTAGGTTGTTGTTAAGGATTTAGATGAAGAAATCGATACTCTTTAGAATATTGTCAGTTGCCGCTTTCGGTGTGATTATTTTTGCATTTTTCAAATTTGATGGACCTCAATATTTAAACCTTGAGGCCTTAAAGGAGAAAAAAGATGCGCTGTCGGTGTTCATCCAAGCAAACTTCATTGTCGCGGCATCTGCTTTCTTTGGGCTCTACGTATTAGTAACAGCGGTTTCTCTTCCAGGAGCGGCGGTCATGACACTTGCGGGAGGCGCTCTTTTTGGTTTTTGGTGGGGATTAATCTTAGTTTCTTTTGCTAGCACTTTAGGGGCTTCGATAGCATTTTTAGCTTCTCGGTGGGTTCTTCGAGATTGGGTCAGCTCGAAATTTTCAGGAATGCTCGCAAAGATTAACGAAGGCATTTACAGAGATGGCCCACTTTATTTACTAAGCTTACGCCTCATTCCTCTTTTTCCTTTTTTCGTCATTAATTTGGTCATGGGGCTTACGGCAATGTCGGTTGTGAAGTTTTTTATTGTGAGCCAGATCGGAATGCTGGCCGGAACCGCGGCATATGTCTTTGCAGGGACTCAACTTGCTGAGATTTCATCCATGAAAGATATTTTATCTCGCGATTTGCTCATTGCGTTTACAATTTTAGGGCTCATGCCCCTTGCACTTAAATTTTTCGTGCCCTGGTTGTTGGGGAAATGGAAACTGCGAGCTTACAAAAAGCCAAAATCTTTTGATTTTAACACGGTCGTGATTGGCGCAGGGTCGGCAGGCTTAGTTTCTTCATATATTGCAGCCAGCTTGAATTCAAAAGTCGCTCTGATCGAAAAGCATAAGATGGGCGGTGATTGTCTGAATACAGGCTGTGTTCCGAGCAAGGCCTTAATTCGCTCTGCATCGATTGTGCAGCTTGCAAAGCATGCCAAGAAACTGGGAATGAAATCGATTTCTGTTGAGTTTGATTTTAAAGATGTGATGGCTCGAGTTCAAAATGTCATCAAGAAGGTAGAGCCTCATGATTCTATCGAGCGCTATACGAAGCTTGGCGTTGACTGTATAGAAGGTGCAGCAAAGATTTTAAGCCCTTATGAAGTAAAGGTTGGCGATCGAATTTTGAAAACGGAATCGATCATCGTGGCAACGGGGGCGCGGCCGTTCGTTCCTCCCATTAAGGGCCTGAAAGATATTCCTTATCGTACGAGTGATAATATTTGGGAGCTTGAATCCTTGCCAAGGCGGCTTGTAGTACTTGGGGGCGGGCCGATCGGCTCGGAACTTGCTCAATGTTTTGCGCGTCTTGGCTCAAAGGTTTCATTAATTGAAATGGGAGATCGCATTTTAGCAAGAGAAGATCCCGAGGTCTCCGAGCTTATTAAAAGTGTATTCGAAGAAGAAGGTGTTCAGCCCTTAACAGAGCATAAAGCCAGTGAAATTATCACAAGGGAGGGTGAAAGAGTTCTGATTTGTGAGAAGAAAAATGGCGAGAAAGTCGAAAATCCTTTTGATGAGATCCTGGTTGCAGTGGGGAGAAAGGCCAATACGGAAGGCTTTGGACTTGAAGAGCTTGGAGTAAAAAGGGCGAAAAACGGTACTTTAGAAGTCGATGAGTATTTGAGAACCAGTATTCCAAACATTATGGCCTGCGGAGATGTGGCCGGGCCTTATCAGTTTACACACGCCGCTGCTCATCAAGCCTATTACGCGATTGTAAACAGTCTTTTTTTTCCATTTAGTCGAGTGGACTATCGGGTGATGCCTTGGTGTACGTTTACCGATCCAGAGGTGGCTCGGGTGGGCCTAAACGAACAAGAGGCAAAAGAAAAAAATATCGCTTACGAAATTGCGCATTATCCCTTGGATGATTTAGACCGCGCGATTGCGGATGGGGAAACAAAGGGTTTTATTAAGATTCTTACTGTGCCAGGCAAGGACAAAATTCTGGGCGCGACTCTCGTTGGATCGCATGTGAGCAATATTCTTTCTGAAGTGGTTTTGGCAATGAAGCACAATCTAGGCTTAAATAAGATTTTGGGTACGATCCATACGTATCCAACTTTGGCAGAAGCTAATCGTTATGTCGCGGGCGTGTGGAAACGCCAACATAAGCCAGAAGGAATTTTAAAGCTCTTAAAGAAACACTTTGAGCGGAGGGCTTCTTGAGTCGATTTTTGGAAAAACTGAAGGAGGCCAAGGCCTCAGTCAATCGGCTTGAAACGACAACTCTGCAGTTGAATATTACAAAAAAATGTAATCAAGCTTGTCGCCACTGTCATGTCGAGTCGAGCCCGATTCGCACGGAGAAAATGAGTCGAGAAGTCCTCGAGAGAATTTTAGAGCTCTTGGACCAGAGCTCGGAGGTACAAACGATTGACATCACTGGGGGCGCGCCAGAGCTTCATTCTGATTTTAGATGGTTTGTGGCTGAGCTTAGAAAAAGAAACCTCCAAGTAATTGATCGGTGCAATCTTACGATTCTCTTTGAGCTTGGCCAGGAGGATACGGCTGAGTTTCTGGCTGCTCATCAAGTTCAAGTCGTCGCTTCATTGCCTTGCTATTCTTCAAAGAATGTCGACTACCAAAGAGGAAAAGGTGTTTTTGGCAAAAGCATCGATGCTTTAAAAATGCTCAATAAACTAGGCTATGGAAAGCCTCAGTCTGAGCTTGAACTGTACTTAGTTTATAACCCTACAGGTGCCAGCCTTCCACCGAGCCAATCGAAACTAGAGGAAGATTATCGAAAGAAGCTTTACGAGGATTTTGGAATTGAGTTTACGGGGCTATTTACGATCACAAACGTTCCCATCAAAAGATTTTTATTTGATCTGAAAAGAAAAAATAAACTCGAGGAATATATGCAACTGCTTATTGAGAATTTCAATTTGAAAGCCTTTGAAGGGGTGATGTGTCGAAGCCTTGTCTCAATTGACCATGAAGGTCAAATTTATGATTGCGACTTTAATCAGATGCTTGAACTTCCGGTCCCAGGGATAAAGAAAAACATTTGGGCGATAGAAAGTTTTTCGGCTCTGTCAGGCGAAAAGATTTTCTTTGACGATCATTGTTTTGCCTGTACAGCGGGTGCGGGAAGTTCTTGTACAGGGGCTACAGCTTAGGGGGTAATATGCGTATTATTTTAAATTTCATTGTTTTTTTGATGTTTTCTTCAACAGCATCTGCTTTCGATCATACTCATCAAATATGGAATGAGGTTCTTAGTCGCTATGTTCAGCCATCAGGCAAAACGACAGTCGTTGATTATAAAGTTTTGAAAGGGTCTCCTCAAAAGCTCAATGAATATCTAAAGACTTTGAGCTCTGTCTCAAAGTCGGAGTATGAGAAGTTCAGCAAGAGTGAAAAACTTGCCTTTTTGATTAATGCCTATAATGCATTCACTTTAAAACTTATTATTAACCATCACCCAGTAAAGAGTATTAAAGATATAGGATCCTGGTTTTCGAGCCCTTGGAAAAAGAAGTTCTTTAATCTTCTCGGCACAAAAATGCATTTGGACGGGATCGAGCATGACACCATTCGTGCGAATTTTGATGAACCTCGAATTCATTTTGCGGTCAATTGTGCTTCGATCGGATGTCCCTCTCTAGCTACAGAGGCCTTTGTAGCCAGTCGTCTTGATCAGCAGTTAGAACAAGCCGCGGTGGATTTTCTGACCGACGAGTCGCGTAATCGATTTGATCCCGCTACAAATACTTTATACCTTTCACAAATTTTTGAGTGGTATGGGGATGATTTTAAAAGCGCAGGAGGGGTTAGGAGTTTTGTTTCTACGAGGATGGCAAAGGAGCCTAAAGTTCAAGAGAAAATAAGCGCAGCAAAGCTTGAGTATCTGGATTATAATTGGAACCTAAATCAAAAAACAGATTAAGCTTGAAGCCGGAGCTTAAAAGTTTAGTCGAACGCCCCAAAGTGAAGAGTTGGCTTGAGCTGATGCTTACCTTTAAAACGGTATGCGATTATCTGGAGAGGGAGCTTTATAAGGAAGGTTTTAGTCTCGCGCGCTTTCAGACACTTTATTATTTATACTTCGAGGGGCCATTGACCGGAGTTGAACTCTCTATACGTTTGCTTGTGACTCGTGGAAATATATCGACCTTTCTTAAGCGTTTAGCCAACGACGGCGTGATTGTATCGAAAAAGGAGTCTCCAAAATCGAAAAGAAAAGTTTACGGACTGAGCGTCGGAGCAACAAAAGACTTCGAAGAAGTTTTCCGTAAACATATTGAAAGACTAGAAGGTCTGATGGTGGTGCTTGATAAAGCTGTGCTTAGAGATTTTAAAACTATTCGCGAAAGAACAGCTGAGATAGCTCATGAGTAACTGCCTATGAAGCGCATTTTATTTTTGTGTGTTGCAAATTCCGCTCGAAGCCAGATGGCGGAAGGTATGGCGCGCTCACTTTTAGGCGAATCTGTTCATGTTGAGAGTGCTGGGAGCTCTCCCACTCAGCTTTCGCCTGTGGCGATTCAAGTGATGCGGGAATTAGATATTGATATTTCGAATCAATTCTCGAAATCAGTAGAGAGTATAAAAAACCCAGAGACAATAGGCTTCATCATTACTCTTTGTGGTGAGGAAGTTTGCCCTACTTTTTTTGGTAGAGCAAAACGACTTCACTGGCCTCTGGAAGATCCGGTCTCTGATGCAGTGAATCCGACAGAGGCTTTTCGAAAAGTTCGGGATCAGATTCGGCAGAAAATTACGTTATTGGGAGAAGAGCTTATGGCAGCGGCAGGGGACGAGTACCAGTAGATGCTGTGGCTTCAGATTGCATATTTTGTCGTCAACTTAAACCTTATTGATGGGAGCTGTTCATCGTGGCGCGAAGAGATTTATTCCTCAATTTCGCCAAACGAGATTCGCTGTCATTCAGATCGAATCAATCTGAAGATTAATTCTTCCGCTTCGATTTTAGTTCGAGCATTGGAGAAGCCCACAAGAATTCAAAAGCTATATGTAAAAGCCAGGGTGAGTGGTCAAATGAATCTCAGTGGGTCACAGACTCATGGCTCCAAAGGGGTTGATGATTTTCCCCTTCGAATTGGGCTGATCGAAAGTGGTCAAAAGCGTCTCGGTTTTATGCAGAGACTTTTCGCTCCAGATTGGTTGGTGAATCTTGAGAGGCTTTGGCCTTCAACAGGAATAAAAAAGATTCATTTTTTAAATTTTGTTTTTTCGAAGCATAAACCTGACTGGACCGATCGAGTTCATCCTTCTTCGAAGTACCTGACCGAAAAAATTGTGAGTGCGCTCGATGATAGAGACGTTGCGGACAAGCGAATTGAACTGGTTAATCCAATTGAAGTCGTAGGAGTATGGATTTCAAGTGATGGAGATGATACCAAAAGCCAGTACACCGTATCTGTCGAGAGTTTGCAGCTTTTCGAATGAACAAACTCAGACCGACAAGATGGCAACGAAGAGCCTATTGAAGGCTTACAACTTTAGCGTTAGGGTGGAATGCCTGCAACGCAAAATAGTAGCCCGTCAGGCATTCAACTGTTGCATCGACACAGCTTAAGAGTCTTTTTTTGTGATCATATTTCAGTTCGATATCCCCGTTTTTGGATGGAATGCTTACTTGAGTTTGATTTTTTGGAAGAGAAGACAAAGGCACGATAATAGGGTCTTCTAACGCAAGAATGATGATCGACCAGTCTTTCAACGGGACGCCTGTCTTTAGCGAGCTTCGGTCGACAGGAAAATAGAGGCTTTCAGTCTCTGTATATCCTTCATAGGGGTCTTTGTCATAATTTCGAAAAACACCCTTAAGGCCCGTTTGTTTTGAGAGGACTTGAGTGTTTGGATAGCTTTCAATTTGGTCATGTAGATTTTTAATCTCAGATCCGACCATTTGTAATTCGTTCCCTAAGTATTTTCCCGTTACAGCCTTTCTCATAATTTGAGACCAAAGGGACTCTGTTTGATGGTCATAAAGCAGAACATCGCTCTGATAGAGTAAGCCTGAAACACCGAAAGTGTGAGGTTTTCCGTTGATGTTGGCATTGAATACGATGCCGGTTCCACACAGGGGGCAATACGTAATTACAATCGAGTCACCTTCAATTTTATCGTTTACGATTTCGTGCCAATTAAGAATGCTAATTGGATAAGCTTTTATAGTCGATTTCCAGCGAACTACGATCGATCTTTCTTTTTTGGAAAAGCTCTTTCTGGCTTCGGCCGAACCGATGAACTTAGGCTCTAAGATGGCTGGAATACCGTCTTTTGGGGGTCCACCTTGGAGAATTTTGTCGTTAGGAACAAGAGAGGGGTTGAGGGCAAATCCATTTTTTCGAGCGTCATTAGCAAGAACGTAGCTTTCAAAATAGGGGATGCTAAGTTTCGCAAGGAGGACAAGCAGAAAGCCCAACAATATAAATCTTAAAGTCTTTGTAAGGCTTTTTTTCATAGATCTCAAAGACTCATTCTAGACAAGAAGATCAGGGGCGCAAAGGCTTTGATCCTAAAAATGTTTATATATAAACTTGATGCGTAGCAAAAGTCTCGGAAAGGGAGTTGAAATTCTAAGTTTTTGTGAAAATTCCGCTGAATATTCTAAGTTTACCTATGAATCTTCCGAAGAATATTTCAAACGTATAGGAGGTGAAAAAAATGAATATTTCGTCTGCCGCGAGTGCGGCAATCGACCTGTCAAACGGACATGCTCAAAAGTCTGTAAAAGCAACGGAACTTCCGGGGCACAATGCAGAACGACATTCCGAGTTTAAAGCAGAGAAAAGAGCCGAGGCTCTTCAAGGAAATCCTGCAGAATTTTCGAAAGAAAGTTCTTCTGGGTTTCATGCTGTCGGTTAAATAAAAGAATAAAATCCCTGAAAGAAGCGGTCTTCTTTCAGGGATTTATTTTACACTGCTAAGCTGGTTTAATGGATTGTGGACAACTCAAATAATGATTCTTGAATATACAGGAAAACTTCTCGCTGGCTTCTTAACCAAGCCTATAGCCGGCTATGCTCCCCCTTCGACCAGTAGTTTGAGAATGTTAAAGGCTTGTCTCAAGCCGGGCGATGTCCTGTTAGTTGAGGGGAATCAGCGGGTAAGTGCTGTGATCAAGTATTTAACCCAGTCGACTTGGTCTCACGCTGCTCTTTACCTAGGAGATCAAGATACAAATCGAGCGAAAGATGGGGCGATATTAAATTTAATGGAGGCAGAACTTGAAACAGGCGTCATATTAGTTCCTTTGACAAAGTATTCAAACTACCACACTCGAATTTGTAGACCTGTCGGACTCTCTGAAAAGGATCGCAAAAAAGTGCTTGAGTTCGCTCTAGGCGCCGTAGGTAAAACCTATGACCTCAAAAATATTGTCGACCTTCTTCGCTATTTTCTTCCGCCTCCACCCGTGCCGTTGAAGTGGCGGCGTAAGCTGCTGGCCCTTGGAAGTGGTGAACCCACAAAAGCGATTTGCTCAACCTTGATTGCTCAAGCCTTCCAGTCGGTACGATATCCAATTTTGCCAAATGAAGTGCATGAGGAAACAGAGAGCGGAGCATCGATGAAATATAACATAAGGCATCACTCATTATTCACGCCAAGGGATTTCGATATTTCTCCATATTTTCAAATTGTAAAGCCGACAATCGAGAGTGGATTTGATTATCGAACTTTTTCTTGGGCCGAAAAGCTATGAAAATGGGTGTCTGGAAATGATGGCGTCCTCAGCGATTGTTATTGTGATTCTATGCTTTGTACTTATCTTTATTTTGGAGCGTATATTTCCGTTGCGATCCAAGCGACGCCCTTTGGGTCATATCTTGGTAAATGCGATTCTTACGAGTGGCCTCCTTGTAACGGCATATTTTTTTGTGCGTCCAAGCATTGAAAATGGCTTTGCTCTAATGGAATCGATGAATTTCGGGTTGATGTCTTTGATGGCATTACCGCTCTGGGCTGAGGGAATCTTGAGCTTCCTTCTTTTGGATTTGAGTTTTTACTACTGGCACCGAGCGAATCATGTAATTCCGTTTCTTTGGAGACTTCATAACATTCATCATGTCGACCCAGAGCTAGACGTCACAACTGCTTTTCGCTTTCACTTTGGCGAAGTGGCATTATCCAGCGGCTTTAGGTTTTTTCAGGTTGTTCTGATCGGCCCTTCATTGGCTGTTTTTTTAGTATATGAATTTGTTTTTCAGCTAGGGACGTTGTTTCACCATAGTAATATCCGACTTCCCCGCAGACTTGAGCGCTATCTAAATTTTTTGATCGTCACACCTCGAATGCATACAATTCATCACTCGCAGGTGAAAGAGGAGACGAATTCGAATTATTCAGTGGTTTTCAAAGTATGGGATTCTATTCATCGAACCTTGCGTCTGGGTATACCGGAAGAGCGAATTAAAATTGGGGTACCTGCGTATCCGGAAAAATATAATCGGATATTAACTCTCATTGCGCTTCCGTTTCGTCGGCAGTGCGACTATTGGGGCACGACAGTTTCGCAAAAGCCTGACTGATATCGAGATCGGCTTAAAGATGAGCCGGATTGCCAACTTTTCCAGAGTCTTCGATGGTCCTCCGATGGTCCACCAGGTTCAAAACTCAACCGAAGCTCCACGAACTCAAACAGAGAGTTGCCTGAATCAGATTACCCGACGTTCGTTGAAATTTAGAGGAGACAGGCGTCTCCTCTGGTTATATTAAGAGATTGAAATTCGGGCGGTTTCTGCTAGAACCTTTGTAAATAACGCGGGGTGGAGCGCCTGTGGTAGCTCGTCGGGCTCATAACCCGAAGGTCGCAAGTTCAAATCTTGCCCCCGCAACCAATTCTTGAATAAATTCAATAGCTTAAATTAAAATGAAAAATTGAAAAAATTTGAGTGGTCCACCGATGGTCCACGATGACTCGAACGAACCTAAACGAAGTCTAGAAATAGCTTTGAATGGGTTTAGAGGGGGTAGTCGGTTTAGTAGCCCGACGGTCATAGGGAGGTTATGACGTGTAGATCATTATTAATTAATTTTATAATGACTTATAAATCATAGACAGGCTCAAGCGCAGATGCCAAAAACTTTCAACCACTGACAAAATTTGTAGGAAGTTAGAATGGCAACTTAGTCTGCTTCTTTCAAAATTTTTTCAATTTCCTCAATAGGTACGGGTTTAAAATCCCAGACATCAACCCCGACGTTAATCATTCTTCCATTCACTTTCCATTTTTCATGAATATGTCCATGAAGAAGCCAGCGATCTTCTTTCGCTGGTCGATAGGCTCGATGTTTTGGGGTGGGACGTCCTTCACTTTCAGCTTCGTCGAATGCATAAGGCATATGGTGAAGCAGGACATCGTGACCCGATATTTCCATATTTCTAGAGAGCTCAACTGTCTCAAATCCAAATTCAAAGTACTTGGGGAAAAGCCGTTCCGCCCGTTTTTTATGGATAGGGTGGCAAAGATCGTGGTTACCCATTATAAGATGTTTTTCGCCATTGAGTCTCCGGACGAAAAGTTCGACGGGTCTGATTGCTAGGCTGAAATCGCCTAGATAATAAACAACATCTTCTGGGCTAACCACTGAGTTCCAAGCCCTGATCATCTCTTCATTCATTTCTTCGACACTATTGAAGGGACGGCCACAATATCGAATGATATTGGAGTGGTAGAAATGGTGATCGGCAGAGAAAAAGATCATAGATAGTAGCTTATATCGAGCAGCTCCAAGAGTAAATTGGGTCACCCAGATTTGGAGCCACTCTGGAAAAATTAGTGTTCTTTGGACGGATAGGAATGGGTGTGTATGTTCCAAATCCCCATAGAGTGAGTAGGGCAATTTATCTGATTGTCTCTGTGGGGAATGACTGCTTAGGCTTTGGTGAGGTGAATGCAGAAGAGAAAATAAGATCGCTTGAGCTAGAACTAGCGGGGCTAGAGGCTCGCCGTCAGGAGCTGCGGACGAGGATTAATTCTCTGAAAGAAGAAATTTCGAATTCTGCAAAAGGTTTGCCGATTCTAGGAAAGCCATGCTCTGAGGCGGCTCCAACCACTACAACTGAAAAATTAGATTTATTTCTAAAACTCTTTCGGGGACGCCAAGATATTTATGCAAAGCGATGGGAAAATTTGAGGACTAAAAAGAGTGGCTATGCTCCTGTTTGTGCGAACGAATGGGTCAAACCTCTCTGCGAAAAGCCGCGTGTAAAGTGTGCCGAATGTGCGCATCAAAAGTTTTTGTTCCTAGATGAAAGAGCTGTCGAGGCTCATCTGAAAGGGCAGACAGTGGTGGGCACGTATGCCATCCGATCTGATGATACCTGTATTTTTTTAGCGTGTGATTTCGACGATAAGTCGTGGAGAGATGACGTTGATGCCTATAAGGCAGCTGCAGCCAAGCTAGGCGTCGATGTCGCTGTTGAACGTTCCTGATCGGGCGAAGGAGCGCATGGATGGATCTTCTTTTTGGAGCCGATTCCGGCCAGTATGGCCCGTTCGCTTGGAACTTTGATTCTTGCTCAGTGTCATACTCATAGACCTTTTATGAGATTAGAATCATTTGATCGTTTCTTTCCATCGCAAGACAATTTACCACGAGGCGGATTTGGTAATTTGATTGCGTTGCCCCTTCAAAAGGCAGCTCGTGAAGACGGTAATACTTGTTTTGTGGATGAAAGCTTTCGGCCGGTCTCCGATCCTTGGGATTTTTTAAGTAAAGTAAGATGTCTGGGTAGCGACGAAGTCAAGGCTCTTGTTGAGCGCGAATCACCCAGGTTGAAAACGGTGATAAAAGAGCAAGGTGTTTTTGACGACATCGCGTGGACTCGAGATAATGAGATCATAGCCTTTGACCGACGAAGTGTTGAGACGCAGGAGTTTGAGATCGAAGACATCGAAGTGACCCTGGATTCAATGATCCATATCCCTACCACTGGACTTCCAGCCACTTTGATCTCTCGGCTTAAGCGTTGTGCGACCTTTGCTAATCCAGAGTTCTATAAATTGCAAAGAATGAGAATGCAAACGTACCCGCATCCCCGCTTTATCTTTTCTGGCGAGCTCCATCCGGAACGGCTGATTCTTCCCCGAGGAGTTTTGGATGATGTATTGAAATTACTTCGTCTGACCGAAGCGAACATAACACTGCGTGATGAGAGGGTCCGCAAGCGAAAAATAAAATTGTCCTTTGCGGGGGAACTTACTGATATCCAGAAGAAGGCGGTTAAAGCATCTAAGAAAGAAGACTTAGGAGTGTTAGTTGCACCACCCGGAGCGGGAAAAACGGTGATGGCCTGTGCAATCATAGCAGAGAGAAGAGTTTCGACTCTGGTTCTAGTTCACCGCCAACCTCTATTGGAGCAGTGGAGAGAATCGGTTCATAGATTTCTTGAGGTTCCGATTAAAGAGATTGGTAGATTAAGTGGAAGTAAAAAGAAGATTTCAGGAAAAATTGACCTTGCGATGTTGCAGTCTTTGAGCCGGCTGGAAGATCTTGCTGAGATCGGAAAAATGTATTCTCAGATCATCATTGACGAATGCCACCATATCCCGGCCTCTTCTTTTGAGGCGATTTTAAAACTGTTGCCGGCTCGATATGTTTTGGGATTAACGGCAACGCCAAATCGAAAGGATGGCTTGGAGAAAATTCTTTACCAGCAGTGTGGTCCTGTTCGGTACGAGCTTAAGTCGGTAGATGGGGGACTTCTTGAAAAGGTGGTACACGTCCACCAAACAGGTTGGACTTTGCCGGTCGAACTTGGGCCTAAGCCTCCATACCATTTAGTAATGGCACATCTGGTTAATGATACGGGTCGAAATCAATTGGTAGTAGAGGCCGCGGTTGAGAGGTTGAATGGCGGTGAGTTTCCTCTGCTGGTAGCGGATCGTAAAGCGCACTTGGATAAATTGAGTGATCTGCTTGTGGGGCAGAATTCAATGCAAGCATCAGTTGAAATTGTTCGTCTGGATGGCGAGATGTCGCCAAAGCAGCGTCAACTCGGCATTGCCAACGCTCGCAAGTTAAGAAGTGAAGGCAAGCTGGTTCTTCTGGTGGCTACAGGCTCACTTGTTGGTGAGGGTTTCGATCTGCCTGAACTTGACGCCTTGATATTGGCAGTGCCCCTCTCGTTTGAGGGTCGACTAATTCAATATGTGGGACGAATTCACCGTGTTTTGGATGGCAAAGCGAAGGTGCAAGTAGTCGATTTTTTTGATGCGCACAGCCCCATGTTTATTAAGATGTATCGAAATCGAATGCGAGCTTACCGCAAGATGGGCTATGAAATTCGAGAGTTATTTGGCGCCGAATTGATGGGAAGATCTGGTTTTTTTAATTTTTGAGATGGAAAAATTGCGAGAGTTGAAGCTAGCTATTAAAATCCCGCTCAAACTCTTCGATCGTCTTCAAAATCAAATCCCAGCCTGGCCTATCTCGAAAAAACATAGCTTCCATCAAGGCGTAGTCGTTTTTCAATTCCTTCGAGAGCGTTGGGAGGGGGGATAGTTTCAAAGTTCCTTTGCGAGCAGTTTTGTAGTTGGCCCAACCAGAGGCGAAATACACACTCTTATGAATGGCAACACGTTCTAATAGCGAGAGATCGCGCAAAGCCTTTTCTTTTACTGGAGATATTAAGAGACAGAAGAAATCATAGAAGTGCCTCGAGATTCTTGGTGGTAGCGACTTCTCATTGGGCAGATGCGCATACTGGTGTAAAATTGTCGCCTTTTCCCAGAAAGTTCTCTCTGCATTGAGAACGCGAAGAATGACGTCGTTTTCGTGGACCTTCTCTTGGAGAGCTTCTTTTACATAGCTTTGTATTTTGTGTTCACTGACAGGCCAATGCTCTGATCTGGCGCCCATTTCAATTTTAACAAAAGGACGGATGTAATTATTTTTAGGGACAACACTCGGATACTCGAAATTCAATGTTTGTGAGTCCGACGCGTCTACCTCAACTTTCCAGCCATCTATTGTTCCTAGTTTTTCAACAATGGCAGTCTTCAAGTCGGTGAGCATTTTATTTTGAACATACGTGGAACATGCGGCGGACAGGTAGTTCAATGTTTCTCTCTGTTTATTCTTAGAGGGCTGCCTTTCAGGATCTCTGGTTTCACCAAATCCAAGGAAGCTTCGTTCAATCGACAAGTCAATGTCTTCGGAAAAACGGTCAATGATCCTGTAGGCTTTAGAAAGAGAAGTTCCTCCTTTGAAAGTCAGATGGGTTTTTAGCTCTTCGAGCGCAAAAAGCCTTTCGAGCGTCCAAACAACCCAGTAATCCTTTTCAATAATCTCAAATGAAATTTTGGATGTTTCCGCAGCTACTCGAAAGAAATTTTCTCGTTCGCTTTGATCTAAAAGATATATTTCTTTCATTTATTTATCTCCGTAATTTCAAAGACAAGTGCTCGCACCCAAGCGGGCGCGAATTTCATATTTTTCCGAATTTCCTTTTCACTAGAAGGTTTAAGGAATTTTCGAGTTCGGGCACGGATTGTCTCATCGATATGATCCTTTCCAAGGTTTTTAAAGGCTTGGATGATGAGCCCTTCTCTGGTGCCTGATGAAGACATGATCTTTTTAGTTGCTTTCTTAAAGACAATTTCTTGGTTTCCGATTTTGACCTTTCTTGAAGGCCCCTCCGTTAGAAAGATGAGTCGGCCGGGAATCTGCTCAGAAAGCCCAGTTAGATTTGCAGCATGTGCTCCCGCCGGTTGAATCTGGACCCCATTCTTTTCAGCGATAGCTTTTGCGACAAGGTTTAAGTTGGGAGGAATTACTCCGAGCGTTCGATGCTCTTTTGGGTAGTCGTAGATTCCTTGAGCGAGTCGTCGAATAAACTTATCTTTCTGAAGGCGAGAGAGGGCCTGGCGGATTGCCTCATTGCTTCCTAAGCCTTCAAAGTGCAGAGGTGTAAAACACCATCCTCGCCCACGATTTTTAATCCTATTTTTAACTGCGACTTCAACACTTTTTGACATTTTAAGTGCTCCCCACTTGTCACAAATATAGCATTTTTTTGTGACAATATGCAACGAGCTCGATGGTCCACCAGCTTCAAAACTCAACCGAAGCTCCACGAACTCAAACAGAGAGTTGTCTGAATCAGATTACCCGACGTTAGTTGGAATTTAGAGGAAACAGGCGTCTCCTCTGGTTATGTTAAGAGATTGAAATTCTGGCGGTTCTGAACAAGCGCGTCGGTCTCAGCAATGAAAATAGACAAAACGGAGTTCGTTCGGGCTCATAACCCGAAGGTCGTTAGTTCAAATCTAACCCCCGCAACCAATTTAAACCGGCCTAGAGCCGGTTTTCTTTTTTTGGAGATCCGAGAAGGGTCCACAAAAGGTCCACAAGGTTCCGAA
>Ga0210019_1000897_pt1 | contig 34393 bp, 32 predicted proteins | sample CryGeyCG2114_020_2_FD_183969 | JGI IMG/M metagenome (GOLD analysis project Ga0210019, IMG submission 183969) | Groundwater microbial communities from aquifer - Crystal Geyser CG11_big_fil_rev_8/21/14_0.20 (SPAdes) (version 2) | ecosystem: Environmental > Aquatic > Deep subsurface > Groundwater ...
CAAAATCCGGTCTGCAGGTCGAAGAAAATCCGCTTCATCCGCGGACACAAATCCCGGATCAAAAAGCGCCGGGATTCCATCCTTCGGTGGACCGCCGTCATAAATTTCATTCAGCGGAATGCTGTGCTTTGAAAAATCTCCGCCAGACTGCGCGGCGGATCCGCTGCGATTTGTGGCGGAAAAACTCACCATGATGGCCAGTGCTACAACCATCCCTATCTTCATTCTATTTTTTTCCATCGTCTTCACCCTTCCCCAAAGCTGAGCTCGGATGACGCATACGTGGTTCCCGTATTGTCCGCAAGCGTCACGACCTGCCGGATGCCTTCCTTTAATTGGGAGGGCTTACAATCTTTGAGTGGATGTAAAAAAAGAGACCAAAGCACATCCTTTGTGATCGCATACCTTGCATCCAATGCCCGGCCAAAATTGGCTTCAAGCAGAGTAAATAGTAATCGTGCATCCCGCGGATCGATCTGACTGGCAGACGTCATGACTCGAATACGATTGTGATCTTCATCCGCCATCACGATGATTTCCCGGCCTCCCGCCTGGAAACGCCATTGGCCGCCCATTTGTCCCGGCGCATAATCCTTTTCAAGCGGTGAGAAATCCTGCGTCAAAAACTGGTCCAGTTCATTCAAACCAGAAAAGGGCTGATCCCCGGCCGCAGTTTGAGCCCATACAAGCGGTGCGGCAGAAAAAATAAGCAGCCCAATTAAAAAAAGACTTTTCGTCATGAAGAACCCCCTTCTGACGGTTTTATTTCACATTATTCTTTGCAGCGGTCATCTTACACGGCCCTCTTAGTGAATGAACATCGTTCCCACCATGCCCAGCAGAAACCCGGATACAGCCCCGATTGCGGGGAACTCATGGTTCTTCAGGTGGGCGCGGGGTGCAATATCGTTAAAGATCAGATAGAGAATGCCTCCGCTGCTGAAAAGCATCACGGCTCCTCCGGTGGCGGCGCTGTTCATCGATAACCAGGAGTAGCCCAACCAAGCCCCGAGGGGGCCCGCTAACGGGACTGTGAGAAACATAATCCACAGCCATCGGTTTGATCCTGTGCTCTTATGCATCTCGTGGTAGGAGGCAAAGCCCTCGGGCATGTTTTGCAACGCAATCATGACGACAAGCAGATAGACGATATTGGAGCCGGTTGCCGCAGCAGCGCCCAGGAGGATGGCTTCCGGAATAAAATCCGACAACATACCGATGAATTGTGAAGCCGGACTGCCCACGCGCTTCAGCCGTGAATCGAGCTGCCAGAACAGGAGACTTCCGGTCAAGAAGGCCGCTGAAGCAGAAAGCACTGAGACGTGCTCGATACCGTAGGGCACCAGGACAAGCGCTATCGCAGCGAGCAATGCCCCGCCGCCGAAGTAAGAGACGAAGCTATCAATATTATGCCGTAAACAGATCGTCTTCACAGACGTTATGGTGTAAACAAAGGCCCCCGCCGGAATAGCAATGCCGGCAGCAAAAGCCAATGATAATGTCAGCGCTAACGTCATCAAGTCTCCTCAGCAAGGCACGGTAGAAAAATAATAAGCAGCCCGATTAAGAAAAGCCGCTTTCTCATACAGGGCCTCCGTTTAAAGTCTTTAATTTACATGGCACTGCTTTCGTCCCCTTTATTTTCCGGTAAATAAACGGGCTTCCCAGACCAAGGAAAACTACGAGGACAATCAAGACAACGTGGACGGGTGCAAATGGCTTTCCAATGCCCGCTCCAAGCGAATTGTAGAGAAAACTTCCGGGGATGATCCCCATCAGGGTCGCCAGAATATATTGGCGGAACTTAAAACCGCATAGACCGGCGCCAAAATTTACAATGTCCCAGGGAAAAAAAGGAATGAGCCTTGCGATTACAATGGAAGTGAACCCATGCTTTGAAACAAATTGATCGCATTTGCCGAGGAAGTTCTGTTTCGTCACCTTCTGAATAAAATCCCGGCCTAATAAACGGGATAAATAAAAAGGAAGAACAGAAGCCACTGTGGCCGAAATCACCGTATAAAATGTTCCAAGCCAGGGGCCCCATACAAGGCCGCTCGCGACAGAAAGGATCGAACCCGGAAAAGCAATCAAGGACGTCACTGCGTAAAGTAAAAAGAAAATGACCGGCCCCCAAATTCCGGCGCTTTGGACCATATTTTGAATCGCTTCAATAGAAAATTTTTGACCATGCTGAAGGTATTGTGAAAGCCCTATCACCATTCCGACTATTAAAATCAATGCTATGAATTTCCAGTAGATTTTCTTGTCTTTCATAAAGTCCTCACCCCGGCCATTTTGATTGACCGGACCACAACAGCGGAATCGTGCCCGGAACACGTAAAAAACCGCTGACGACTCCTTTCCAGCCGACCGTAGCTCCAAGGCGGCTGAATTTTTTCTCATCCGGCATCGCCGAATAGCGGGAATCTTTTTTCGCTGCCTCCAGATTCAAGATAGTCATAATCAGACCCAGGTGCGAAAACCCTTGAGGGAAATTGCCCATAAATTCACCCGTTGCAGGATCCATTTCCTCTGCATACAGACCCAGAGGACTGGCATGCTTAAGTATTTCTTTAAGCAAATCCTCGGCAGCACTCATTTCGCCTTCCCTAATCAGGTGATTGATACGCCAAAAAGAGCAAAGCAGGAAAGCTCCTTCTTTCCACTGATACCGCTGTTCCTGATTGCGATAAACGAACGGCCCTGCGGCCAGGTGCTTTTCAATCTGCTCACGCGTACCGCTCGCATAACGCTCCTGAAGAAATCCCGACGTAAAACCCAGTAACCCGCCGGCATCGACATCATTTGATTCGTAACTTTCCAAAAGATACTCTCTGCCATTTTCTTCTTTAATCCCTTTTTCGATAACCTGTTTCTGAATTTCATCCGAAACGGCTTCGAGATCTTTCCCCCGCCCCAGGCCAAGTGCGCTAGCTCTCTGTAGAGCGACCCAGGCCATCATTTTTCCATACGTATAATTCTTTTTTTCGGGCATCTCCCAAATCCCGTTGTCAGGCTTCTGCCAATGCTCTAAAACATCCTTCACCATTTCCTCGGCAAGTCCTTTCATCTTGGCGTTGATTTCACCGCCCGTCTGCTTGAAGTAATAAAGGGTCTGGAGAAGATGCCCATAATTATCAATTTGAAATTGATTCGCCGCACGGTTCCCGATTCTGACCGGTTTTGAACTGCGGTATCCTGACAAATGATCAAGATATTGCTCTTCGGTCAGGGATTCAGGACGGATCCCGTATAAGACCTTGATCATGGCTTCCGGTCTTTTCCCTTGCCCCATGCACTGCTCGTGCTCCGTCATACACTGTCTTGTTATAAATTGGAAAAAGGCTTTGGCCTCGCCCGAATAGCCGAGCCTGAAAAAAGCATCGATAAAAAGCGACGTATCCCTGACCCACACATACCGGTAATCCCAGTTCTGCTCTCCGCCGAAACTTTCGGGAAGAGAGGTGGTCGGTGCCGCCACAAAAGCACCCGTGGAAGCGTACGTCAAAAGTTTTAAGGTAACAGCACTTCTGCGGATTATTGTTTGATAAGGCCCGCGGTAATAATTAAAAAGGTTCCATTCCCGCCAAAAGGATTCGGTGAGGCGATACCAACGCTCTATCTGTTCGGGATCCGGCTCGCTGTGTTCTTTTCCGTAATCGCAAATAACATAATGGCCCTTGCCCTGGGTTATGGAAAATCGGACCGTAAGATCCCCGCCGTCAAGTTTAAGGTCAAGGTCACTGTAAAAAACGGCTTCGTCCGAGATGGATGCGCCGGATTTTTTCTGCCAGTGAATCGTTTTTCGACCGTAATCGGGACGAGCCCGGACAGCGATTTCCATCGGCAATTCATTTCCTTCAACAAGCCGAACCGTTCTTATCAATTTGCGGGCCGGTTGAAGCAGCGTGAAGTCATAAAACCTCGAATTCTTTTTCCGGGCTATCACGAAGAAATCTCTCAGTTCGACGATTCCGCGATCCGTGATAAAACGTGTCACGAGGATGGCACTGTCGTCCACATAATGCCGCTCTGTCCGGTAGGAAATTGCAGGACGAATATAAAACTCCCCACCCTTCTCACGGTCCAGAATCGCTCCAAAAAAAGACGGCCCGTCAAAGGCGGGCAGGCACAGCCAGTCAATGCCACCGTCCGTATTAATCAATGCGGCCGTCTCACAGTTACCGATGATGGCATAATCTTTGATTTCGTATTCTTTCACTTTTTCCCCTTGTTTTTGACCTCTTGAAATCACAAAACTAACCCCCCGCTGCGAAACCGGGATAAAGTGTCATCCCGCCGTCAACAAACAAGGTTGTTCCATTGATATAGTCCGATTCATCCGACAAAAGCCACACGGCCGCACGGCCAACGTCCTCAACCTCACCGATACGCTGATAAGGAATGAGCTTCAATAGTTCCTCTTTCGCTTCCTTGGTTGCCCAGGCCTCTTTGTTGATCTTTGTTTTCACCGCACCAGGCGCAATGCTGTTGACACGGATCCTGAAAGGCGCCACTTCCTGAGCAATGCTTTTCATCATCAGCAGGACGCCGCCTTTCGAAGCCGCATAGTTCACGTGTCCGGCCCAGGGAATCACTTCATGGACCGAGCTTATGCACAGAATTTTCCCGGCAGCGCATGAAACCTCAGGAACAATCCCGCGCCGTTTGAATTCCTTTACCGCTTCCCGGGCACACAGAAACTGCCCGGTAAGATTGACATCAATGACCTTTTGCCATTGGGCGAGCGTCATTTCCTCAAAAGGAGCATCCTGTTGAAGCCCGGCATTATTCACTAGGATATCAACCGTCCCGAATTGTTCGATCGCTTGACCAAACATCGCTTGCACATCGGCTTCCTTTGAAACATCCGCTTGAATGCCAATGGCTTTCCTGCCTTCGGCCTTCAATTCTTTGATCATGTTTTGTACGGCATCCTCATCTTTTAAATAATTAATCGCAACATCCGCTCCGGATCTAGCAAGTGCCATCGCAATGGCTTTGCCAATACCGCTGCTGCCGCCGGTGACAATCGCCTTTTGACGCTGCAATAAGGGGGCCGATTCACATCTGGGCATGACAGGTTTAGGCAATTTCTGCCCCGTGTAAATATTCTGTACCATTTCTTAACTCCTCACTTGTGCCGGGTAAGGGTTGATTTGCCCCTCCCTGCGCTCTTTACGAACGCTTTCATCGTTTCCGTAAGGATGACCTCCAAAACCATGTCTCATCATGGCAATGGCCCTTGACCAGTGCTTTTTGTCATCCCGCGATAGAAAAAGCTGCATGACCGACTGCGCGATCACCGGAACAGGAACTTCCATATGAAGAGCATCATTGACAAGCCAATTAACTTCGCCTGTATCTTCTACGTATGCAGGGATGCTTTGCATCCCGCCTTCCTCGCGATAACTCTTTTCCATCAAATCGATCAGCCAGGACCGGATCACCGAACCATGCCCCCAGCATTTTAAAACCTCCTTGATGTCTACCGGGAACCGGAACTCTTCAAGTAAGTTCATGCCTTCACCGATGGCTTGCAGCATGCCGAATTCAATTCCGTTATGGACCAACTTCGTGAAATGTCCCGAAGACGGAGGCCCCGCATGCACATAACCATTCTTGACTGCAAGCGCTTTTAATATAGGTTCCACCTTAGCAATCACCGCATCCTCGCCGCCTGCCATAAAACAGGCGCCGTTTCTGGCACCGTCGACGCCGCCGCTTGTCCCCAAATCAATAAATTCCAAACCTTTTTCCTTCAACTTCTCATGCCGCCTCAGTGAATCTCCCCAGTATGAATTTCCTCCGTCGACGAGAATGTCGCCGTTCTCTAATACATTCGCCAGCTGATCCAGGACATCATCAACGGGAGGTCCTGCCGGGATATAAAGAAAAATAATTCGGGGGTTCCGCAATTTATCTTTAAAGCCCGTCAAACTCTCAACGGGTGCCAAACCCGCCTTTTTGAGCTCATCGTTTATGGGCCCTTTGTTGAACCCGACCACCTTCATCTTTTTTTCTAAAGCTTGGAGGGCAAGTCCTCCTCCCATTCGACCGAGTCCCACAACACCAAATTCTATTTGCTTTGTCATAAATCACCTCCGTTAAAATAATTTGTTTCATTATCCTGCTTCATGCACCGGCAATCGGAAATGCAATGGTTGACAACAAGGCATTCTCAGCCTGACGGGAATCCAGACGGGTGTGCTGTACCACAATCGGCTCACTTGATTCTATTAAACTTGCAAAAGGCGTATCTCGAGGCACCGGTTCCGGATCCTTGAGATCGTTAAAGCGAACATGGTTTGTTCGTTTGCCCGGTACGGTTAACTGATACGGGCCAATGGGTTCCCTGTCTTCATAAAAAACAGTAATCTTGATGTGCGCTTCCGACTCACCTGCATTCAAAATACAGGCCGTCTCGTGACTTGTCATTTGGGGCTCGGGGCCATGACTGGTTGCCGGGATGTACCCTTCCGCGATCGCCCAAACTTTTGAACCGATTGATTTATTTTTCATAAGATTTCCTTCCTTTATGATTCCGAGGTTGTTTGCCATCGAAAGAGTTAATCATCACCGAATCTCCGGATAAAGTTTCTCTTTCATTCTCAAGACATTAAATCCCGCATAGTAAAGCCCGACGAGAAACAGATTGATGAATCTCTGCCTGAGGCATCCCACGCCGCAAAACCGCCTTGCTGAAGTGACCACTGGCTCTTTGATAATCACCGGCTGCGTTAACCGGCGGAGGCGTTTATAAAAATCAATGTCCTCGAAGGGAACGCTTTCATTAAATCCGCCCAGTTTTTGAAACAGTTCCCTTGTAACAAAGAAACCCTGATCACCGTAGGAGAAAACATGAAACCGGGTATAACTCTCATAAAACCGAAGAAGCCAATCACGGTGATCAAAGCGCATCCTAAATCTTCCACCTTTTGCTCCACCTTCAATCGCCCGGCGAATCCGGACGAGTCCCTGCTCTGGGAGTTTGGTATCTGCATGCAAAAAAAGAAAAATATCTCCTGTCGCTTCTTCCGCTCCACGGTTCATTTGCCGGGCTCGGCCTTTTTGTGACCGAATGACCTTCGTCCATTCTTTTGCCAACGCCACGGTGTTATCCGTTGATCCGCCATCCACCACGATGACCTCCTCAGCCTGATGCCTGACCATAAGATCTTCAAGCGTTTTATGGATAGTGGATTCTTCGTTGTAAGCTGGAATGATGACCGATATTTTCATAACTCCCCTACACTCCTCCCGATTTCTGTTTTCCGCCAAAGGACGGACCCGCCTTCGGTTTGGCGGGCCATACAAGCATGGTGTCATGATCGCGAAGCACATAAAGCGCAAAGCAGGCCGCCAGCATGGGTAAAGCAGCATAAAAAAGAATGTTCATATTTTCGAAAGGGGCAAAGAATTGTTTGTAAGTAGAAACTGTCGAAATCAGGTGAAATAGAAAAACGGCCCCATAACTCAGCTTCTTTTTTATTCCCAGCAGAAATGCAGCAATAATCATCATTTCAATGGCACCCAAAGCATAAAATACAGCCGCAGACAAAGCAGGTGAAAAATAGAAATTTTGATAAACACCCGCAGCATGCTCCGGCCGAAGAAATTTATCAAGCGTCCAGATCAAGAAAACTACAAACACACTGACTCGTAATAGAAATAACGCCAAAGGTAAATGCTTTGGTTCATTCGTATTCATGTGCCGCCCCCCCTCGTTAGTAAACAGTTCTATGATAACCCGTGAGTCAGTAAAAGCTATAGGGCGTTATCCTGCATGCACTGATAGAGCTTATCCAGCAACCCCCCTAAATTGTAGCCTCTGGTATTGAGGCTGAGGAAGGCCGGCACTGCTGAAGAACCTCCTGATGCAATAATGATGCTCTGAGTCGTCAGAATACGCCCTTCGATTTTACTTCGTGAGGTGACAAAACTCTCGCCTCGCCTTGAAGACACTCCACTCCAAGCGATGTATAACGCTCTATGGAATCGTAAGGTCCCACTTTTTTCAACATAACTGCTTTTAACCACGCGATGAATAGGCAGTGTCTGCATTAATCTTTCTTTTTAATTGTCTTGTTTTCAGGAATTCTCAATTCAAAAAAATGCGATTTCCACGGAGCAAGCTTGACATACAGTCCCTGGGCTTTCAATTCCAGCGGGTCCCATGTGTAAACCTCACCATTTAATTTATCTTCAAAATTCACAGGGCTGTTTGCAAGCCAATTATCCGGCAAACAGATTTTTCCCTGCGAATTCGCCGATGAGTAATTGATAACGATTAATTTTGCTTTTGTTTTATGAGTCCAGGACCAGGCGAGTATGTTTCTGAAACTTTCATTGTGTTCCCACGCCGATGTGACTTCATGAAGGTTCCATACGCTATTCTTGATGGGCTCTGCCGTCGCATACTTTAAGAGGATTTCATAAAATTCTTGCGTTTCTCTATCGCTTTCCTCACCGGGTTCGGTAGCCATCTGAACCGGTAATTTTATTCTCCGCCCCTCTTGTTGACCGTCATGGCACATACTGAGCCCGGGAACGGTGTTCACCACAACGGCAGCCGCATAAGATCTTTCTTTTCCGAACGCAGTCACCGCACGGGTTTCATCGTGGTTTTCGATAAACCTTACGGATTTCCTTTGGTATGAAATGTCAGCCCTCAGATGGGTCGCCACATCTTGAGGGGAAGCATGAAGAAGGCGATCATAAAGCCTCTTGTCGTAGGTATAATCAAATCCTAGCTGCTGGAGTTCCCACTCAAGATCCCAATAGGCCTCCGCAATAAATATAAATTCCGGATTCTTTTTTTTGACGGCTGTAATCACTTCCAGCCAATACTCTTTTTCCGGCATCTTTTCCTTTAAGAAGGAACCCCACGTATTCTGAAAGACACGCGAAAGGCCTAACATCGCCATATCGCAGCGGATCCCGTCCGCAATTTGACTTAGCTGACAGAGCAAACGCATTGTTCTGTCTCTGAAACTGTCTGAAAAATAATTAACCTGGACAGTATCCGGCCAGGCCGGAAAATAAGGGTCCCTGCCGTGCGCAAAAAACCGGCTCTTATGTGTTTCGAAAAAAAGATCCGGGTATTTTTTAAAGTCTTCAGCTGTGCCCTGGACAAAGGCTTCGGGGTTGGTTCGTGACCCTGGATGATCCAAGGCAAAGTGATTCGGCACAAAATCAAGAATCAATTTCACGCCGAGTTTGTTGAGGAATGCCTTAAATTCCAAGAGGTTACCGTCTTCACCAAGAAAAGAGTCTATCGTATATTCATAAACGGCATAGGGCGAACCGGCAATATCACCTTCATTCCAATCCGGCAAGGCCTCGTTATATCCGCGGCGCCACTCGGGTACCTCCAAAGCACACCGATGCGCCTCGGGGCTGCGTTTCCACACACCCATAAGCCACAAATAATCAAAACCGCTGCTGGTAATGGATTTCCACTCTTTTGGAGGAATTGTCATTAATGAGAGCCGTTTTTGATATTGCTTTGACAGTCTTTTCACGAACGCATAAGCGTTTAATTCATACAAAAAAGAATGTTTGGACATTACGGCAGCCATGCTTGATTTCCTCTTATCCGTTGATATTCGTTTCTTATTTGAGCGCCTTACGCGCAATTTTTGCCACATAAACTGTGACGAAGACGGTTGCCGTAAGCCTGAAAGAGCTGCCGCCACGCGCACCGCTGTTTCTGATCCGAATTTCTCCAGTAATCCACCTTGGAAACCTCTGGCTCGTGTGGATTGACCACGATATAATCAAGCCCTGGATTTTCCAAATCACTTACGCACGAGAAACAACTTTATGAAAAATCTGACCCGCACGAAACTGACGAAACCGCGGACAAGAGCCTCCTTTTTTTATTTCCTGCTCGCAGGGATGCTGCTATTTAGTGCAGGCTGCGCAACTCCTTATTTAAAAGGGGTCACCCCCGCGGGAGAAAAAGTTTATGTTGGTCCCCTCCCTATTGAAAATACGGAAGCATTCCAAACATTTCTTCACAGCTCTAAAACTGAAGTCGATAAACAACTCTATCTTTTCCAGCGTCTCAAAGCGGCCATGGACCTTGAATATTACCATGATGGCAGCTGGTATAGCTGGCTTGAAACTTATCGCGGCGGCACCTGGCTTATCAGAAACCGCTACAAAAAAGATCAGGATACCCGTGATTTTCTTCGCAAACATGTCTGGCACTCCGAGACAACGGGCAAACTTCATTTGGTTCGTTTCCCGGACGGATCGATTCAAATTGGTTATTTTCTCCTCCTGAATGAACTTGATCTCCTCGAAGCCGCTCTTCAACACGAAATTAATAAAAATTAAAAGCTTCCCTGATGTTTCAAGGACTTTATCATCTTCCAGTATTTCATCTCGAAAAACTCAATCATCGACGGAATAAAAATCACGGAGGTTAGAAGGCCGCTTGCAAACCCCCAAAATCCGAGTTTTCCAAGCGATGCCATTCCCTGGTGGCGGGCCAGCAACAGAGCGCTGAAGGCCGCAATCGTCGTAAGCGATGCTAAAATCACGGCCTTTCCCGTTGTGCTCAATATCTCTTCAAGCGTTGTCTTTTTTTCCGTCCGGTAACGATGAAAAATATAAATTCCATTATCAATCCCGACACCCAGAATACACGGAAGGATGACCATATTCACATAATTGAAACTGAAGTGAGTCATTCCCGCAAAACCACACAACCAGAGAAAACCAAACAGCACCGGTGAAAGAACTAATACAACACAGGAAAAACACCGGAAGTGAATGAGCAGCACGAGGATCACCACGCCGAAGCTGATCATCATGGCCCGGGGTGTATCCCTCTCAAGAAGATTCAGGATATCCACATAGACGACGGGTTCACCCGCCATCACGATATCCTTCGGCAAATGAAGATCCCTTAATTCTTTAATGAAGCGCTTGGCCACTTGACCGTCCATGATACTGGCATTGGGATAAACATAGACAATGGAGACCTTTCGGCGTTTGCCTTCATACTGATCCCGCAGACCTTCAGGAATATCTTGATACGTAAACGGCCCTGCTTTGAGCTCGTTTCGAAGTTCCTGAATCTTTTCTTTCGTTTCCTCATCAAGCCCCTGGATGACACGATCTTGCCTTTCGAGTCTATCTGCCATTTCCTGAAGCAGGCTGATTTTCTCTTCCTGATGTTTGGGGATATGTGAATCAATCGATGCCGCAAAATCAAACAGGGTCTTCGGATGATTTTCAATGTAATGGTTGATCCTGTTCGCTAACTCCAGAGCACTCTGGCGGCCGGGCGTGATCAAAGCTACGGGATTCAGCACCACACCAAAATGATCCCCGATCCTTTCGGCAAGTACAATGGCTTGCGCCTCTCTTTCTTGAAGCGCTTTAAAATTATACTCGAAGTGAAGTTTTGGAATCTGGGTCAGTGAAAAAGCTGAAAAGACAAGCCCCGCCAAAAGGACAGCGCAAATAAACCCAACCCGACGCAGCGGAACAACTTCCCGAACAGGCTTCTCATCCCACCTGATGTTAAAAATCTTCTCGGTTATAAGAAGTAAGCTGGGAAGCCCATAAAGGATTGACAAAAAACATAACAAAATTCCCACTCCCGCAATAAGGCCAAAATGACGAAATCCCTGGAACTGGCTGATCGTAAGAGAAAAAAAAGCGATACTCGTCGTCAAGGCGCTGCTTAGAGACGGCTTCCCGATCGCCGCATAAGTCTTTTGTACGGCTCGAAAAGTATTAGGGGCGGTTTTTCGTTCTGATTCAAAGGTGACCAGAAAATGAATCGCAAAATCAATTCCTAACCCAAATAGAATGGCAAGAAGAAAAGCGGAGATCACGTTTAAATAACCCACCGACAGGGCCGCAAAAGCGCAAGCCCAGACGATTCCGATACCCAAGCTCAGGAAGGATGACAACACAATCCTGATTTTCTTAAAAAATAAAAACATTAAAATTGTCACAAGTATCACGCTGAGAAAACCGGTGCGTTTTAAGTCTTCCTGGATGACATGATATTCGTCATAACGTGTCTTATACGGACCGGTTAAGCCAAACGTGACCGGAGAGTCCAATGATTCCTGAATTCCGGCTGCGGCTTCCTGAACATGTCTAAAAAGACGCTCAGAATGTTTGAAGTCACTGAGCGGATGGCGCGGCTTTAGAAGCACCACGCGCATAAAGGCATGCTTTTCCTTTGCGGAAAAACCCCCGATACGAGATACTTTTTCTTCCAGCCGGAGATTTTTAATTCCAAGTTCGGGCTTGGCTTCGTCCAACAGATCTACAAAAAAAGGATTGTTTTCCCTCCTGTAAAAACCGATGAGGTCATGAATTTTGCCGTCAAGCTCGTGAAGACTATCGACGGCAAGGAAAAGCAGCTTACTGCTTTTAAACGCATCCGAACCGGTTCGATTGTCGACAGACTCCACATCTTCAAAAGCCCGGGCCTGATTTGATAAAAGATCGGCCGCTTTTTGTACCGCCTCCTCATCGGAGGATTCAATGGCAACGATCAAAAAGCTTGTGCCTCCGACCTCGTCGGTTAGCTGTTTAAGATGGGTAATGCTCGGGGCATCCGGAGGGAGCAGATCAAGAAAACTTGCCTTTAATTTGAGCCGCGCCGCAAATGGAAAGGCCAAAACTGTCGCGAAAGCCATCCCGGCGAGAATCCAGCCGGCATACCGCATGACAAAAAGCGCACTGGCACGCGCTATGGGATGACGACGCTTCATAAGTCGCCGCCTTGATTTTCCTTTTCAGCCGTGTCCAGGCGCTCCTGCATGCGCTTAAGTAAACCCGAGAAAGAAGAATCGCGGATAATTTTATCAAACTGATACTTCAAATCCTCGATGAGGCTTACGTCGTCGAGGATCACGTCATCGATCTTCCACCCCTCTTCCTTTTGGCGCAAATGATAAATCACTTCGGCATCCAGCACCTTTTCTTCCTGGCGCACAACGGTTTTAATCACAAAGCCCGTTGAGTCCTCATGGCTTTCCGGATAAGTCACCTTAAGATTTCCAAGGAAATCATGGCTTTTGCGGTACGCCCTATTTTCAATCTGCTGCCATAAAAGTGCTAAAAAATCCCGGCGATCTTCAACCGAGGCTTGTTCCCAGTGGTCCCTGAGGGCCTTTTGCCCCATCGCATCAAGATCAAGAAAGGCATTGGCTTTCTTCACAAGCTGCGCGTGACGGGCGGAGTTTGACACCGGGAATTCCATGGCACGAAGCGTTTCTAAAAATGTTTCAACCACCGCCTTGGGAGAATCAACCTCCGCTGAAATGATGGCGGCTGGTGCAAACAGCATCGAAACGCAAAACACGCCAATTCCCAAGAGACGAAGAAAGCTTGAAACGATGTATTTAAAAATCATGGGATATCTTTACAACCTGCCTTTGTTTATGCTTTTGCAATATAGTTACATGAGGCATCGGGCGGTTATTTAAGGTGTTCCCGGTGCACTCCTCAAAGTCCTCCAAGCAATCCGTCGTTTTGAGATTCTTTTAATGCCCCCTGACAGCTTGAACCGCTGCCGGCGGTGCAGCCAAAGCAGTGATTTCCCGTATCGATGCGCCTTCCCTCGAGATTCCAAATATAGACATCATGAATCGTTATTGGCTTCCCGTTCCGGAGGGGCATATCCAGCATTTGATTGAAATCACAGTCATAAAGCCTGCCGTCCCAGCCAACGCTTATCGTATCGCGGCACATGAGGCCCTCAAGAGTTGCCGGATTGAAACTGTTGATCAAAAGTTCTACATACGCCTCGTATTGATTCACCGCTTTGAGATATTTCGCATAGCGCGTGATGGGCATGTTAGTAATGGTGTAGAGACGATTAAACGCGACCCCCCAATCTTTTTTGAGCTGATCCTTATAATCCTTTTCAAGCCCATGCTGGTCAGGCGGCAGATGAGGACCGATCGGATTATAAACAAGGTTGAGAGTAAGATTAGAATCCTCTTTGCCATAGCCCAGATTGTTTAGAATTTGAAGGGCTTCGATGGATTCATCAAAAGCTCCCTTGCCACGCTGTTTGTCTACGTTTTCCTGTAAATAGCATGGAAGCGAGGCGATGATTTCAACATCGTTATCCGCCAAAAACTGTCCCAAATCTTCCTGACCCGGAAGGAAAAGTACGGTCAGATTACAACGGTCTATGACGTGGATCCCGAGCTGCCTGGCTTCGGTGACCAGATAGCGGAAATTAGGATTCATCTCGGGAGCACCGCCCGTAAGATCAAGCGTTTTAATTCCTGAGTTTTTCATATAAGCCGCAACCGCTTCGGCGGTTCTCCGGTTCATATTTTCCCTAGTTTTCGTCGGACCTGCCTCCACATGACAATGCACGCAGGTCATGTTGCAGAGCTTCCCGAGATTTACCTGAAGGATTTCGATAGCTCCTTTGGTCAACCGAAAATCAGCCGATTCAAGTTTTCCTTGAAAACGATTCACAATTTGACCTCTTCGATACGATGCCGGGAAAGATAGTGTCGTGTTTCTTCCTGTTCCGGCCGGTTGAATATTCTTTCGGGAGTCCCTGATTCCACGACACGTCCCGTTCCGTTGACCGCCGAAAGGAATATTAATTCATCACTCACCCGCCGGACCTGTACCAGATCATGTGTGACAAGCACAATAGCTTTCTCCTGTTTCAGCTCATGAATCAGAGACTCAATCTCATGAGTGGAATGAGGGTCCAGGCTTGCCGTCGGTTCATCAAGAAGCATAACTTCCGGATTAACTGCCAGGACGCGGGCAAAGCAAAGACGTTGTTTTTGTCCCATCGACAAAATAGATGCGGATTTCTTTAATCTGTCTTTCACCTCAGTCCAGAGATGAACCTGCTTCAGGATTTTCTCGAGAAAAAAGGGAATTTCAGAGGCGTTCATTTTCTTGTGATGCCGGACGCCAAACAGAAGGTTTCTTTCAATGGAACCGGGAAAAACACAAGGCTTTTGAAACACCATTCCCACATACTGCCGGAGATCCTCAACCTGACAGCATGTATAAATACATTTCTCACGATAACAGGCCTGCCCTTCGACCCGCAGCCCGTCTTCACGGTCCGTAAGGCGGTTGATCACCCGCAATAACGTTGACTTGCCTGCGCCTGACGGCCCCACCAGTGAGGTAACGCTCTTTTCTTTTATCTTCAACGAAACATTATCAACAATCAGGTGACTGCCTGCCGTCACGCTGATATGGTTTAATTCAACTAATGTCTGCTTATTTGTCATGAGCCCCTCGCTTCTTCATGTGCCGATAATCTAAAAATAATTGTAAGCATACTGAACACTGATGCAAAAACCATCAATACGAGTGCTGAACCCCAGGCATTGGAAGCGGCCCTGGGATCATAAGACTCCTGCACCAGATTAAAAATGTGATAGGGCAGAGAAAGTACTGGATTTTCGATAATGCCATCGGGCCAGACCGCACCCGCGAATACCGTTGCCGTAAACATGATTGGCGCGGTTTCCCCCACGGCTCGTGCCAAACCGAGAAAGAGCCCGGACAACATGCTCGAAAAACTTTGCGGCAGATAAACCGAACGAATGATTTGCGGTGTCGATAGACCCAAAGCCCTTGCATTATCAATATATTCTCGCGGAATGCGTTCCATCCCGCCTGCAATGCTGATCGCTGCCACCGGGAGAATCATTATTGCCAGCAAGATTCCGCCTGTAAGCCATGATTTTCCCCACCCAAGGAATTTTACAAAAAAGAAAAAACCGAATACGCCAAGAAGAATGGAAGGCATCCCGTTTAATACATACAGGAAAAATTGATAAGCCCCGGCCTGCCGGGTGTCTTTCCAATAAATGCTCTTTACAATGGCTGCCCCGGTCGCAAGCGGCAGGCTGATAACAAGCGCGGTTGTGATCAAAATAATCGTGCCGGCTATTTGAAAAATTATACCGCCCGAAAGTCCGCCTTCCTGCATGGGAGAAAAAATAAAGTTAAAGGAAATGGCTCCCATCCCTTTAACCGCAATGACTCCAATCACTCCGGCTAAAAGAGCCAGCACAAAAAATCCTGACAATCTTGAAAATGTAATAAACAATTGATTTTTTAAGGTGCGTGATATCATGCCAGCCCTCTTTTATAAAAGGAGGTGACGGTAGTTCCAATGGCGACAATGACCACGACGATAAGCATCAGCAAAAAAGCAAGCCCCATCATAGCCGACCAGTGCAGAGGTGAACCGTAAGCAAGATTAACTTCAGAACCGCCAAGTTTACTTGTCAATGTCTGGCCTGCCTCAAGCAAAGAATGCGGTACTCCGGCAAGATTGGGCAGCCGGTTATCCGCCCTGCCCACAACCAGAAACACCGCGATGGTTTCGCCGAAAGCCCGGCCTATCCCGAGGAGAAAAGCCGAGATAATTCCCGGTATTACTTTTGGAAATACTGCATTCATGAAGACCTCTGCTTCTGTCAGACCAAGAGAAAGCGCCGCATCGCGTTCTTCGCGGGATACGCTTCTAAAAGCATCGTCCGACAGGCTCAAAATGGTCGGCAAAATCATAACCCCAAGAAGAAGGCCTGCCGTGAGCAGGTTGTCCCCGGTTTCAGGAGAAAAGACGCTAAACTTATCAAACACAAACGGCCGAAGCAGTAAAACCCCCAGCAGCCCGTAGATCACGGAAGGAACTGTTGCCAGCATTTCCATGAGGGCCTTGATCAAAATTCTTGTTTTGCCTGTCAAAAACTCAGATGTAAAAACCGCCGCCCCCAAAGCCAATGGACCCGCCGTACTCACAGCCACGGCACAGACGACAATCGATCCATAAATCATCGACGCGGCTCCGAAGCTTGGACGTCTGTACTGCCAATCAGCGTTCATTAAAAATCCCAGCCCCTCAAACTGGAACACGCGTAACCCTTGAACGAGAAAATAAACAACCATCCCGAACAAAAATGCCCAGCCGAGAAAGGCAAATGCAAAGGATAAAATAGCCGTCCAGCTTAAAGAAGCGGTTCTCCCCCTGGCGGTATGTGTCCTATTCGGATATTGAGAGATAGCCATGCTTTTTTACAAGCCTCTGTCCTAGGTCTGATTTGAGAAAGTTGATAAAGTCCTTGATTTCACCTTCGGGCTCTCCATCGGTCACCACAAAAAGGGGCCGTGTTAGAGGATATTTACCCGATTGGATATTCTGCCTATTAGCCTCGACCGTTTCACCGTCAGACAGCCGGATTGACAAGGCCTTGATTCGGTCTGCCTTTTCAGCCCAGGCAAACGACAGCTGGGATATTGCACTGGGATGGCCTGCGACTTTGCTACGGGCTTCTTCATTAGCTCCAACCTCCGGCAGACTCACAAAGGGTGCTTTTTTATGTGATCCATAGGCCCAGTCGGCAAAAACCTCCCAGGTTCCCCGCCCGGGCTCCTTGTTATAAAAAACAACAGGCGCATCCGAACCGCCGAGTTCCTTCCAATTTTTGATTCGGCCTTCATACAAATCCTGCACTTGCTCACGCGTCACCGCATGAACTCCGCTTTCCCATATGAGCTTTGAAACAATCAGAGCTACGCCATCAAGACCGATTCTGTGCGGCGTGAAATCAACTTCAGGATACTTTTCCCGGTCCTCGTCACTAACAGGTCTTGAAATCATTCCGATATTTACAAGCCCATCGCCCAACGCCGAAATTCCTCCTGAAGAGCCGCCTTGAGTATCGACTAAAATCTTCCACCCTTTTTCTTTTGCCATGATTTCGGCGGCCTCAGTCACCACCGGATTAACCGTGGTTGAACCCTGAATCTTTATCTTAACCGGGTCATTTGCTTGCACCTGCCCCGCAAACCCCATTAGTACCAATAAACTTGCGATCAAAAACCGTTTCATCTTCTTGTCACTCCTTCTTTAGTTTTGAACAGATCAGGGTTTTGGAACTAATCGCCACGGCATCCGCACCCGTATTCATTTGTCAACAACACCCTCCCCCATCCATACAGACGGACTTCATCGCCGATGGCTTTGTGTATTTTTTTCCCTTCGTCTCCCGGGGATCGCGTTCGTCGGTCCGGTCACAATCAAAAGGTTTTGCTTTTGCAACCGGGATATCCTTCGTCGGAGGCACCAAAATAAACTCGTTCTGATAAGGTGTTTTAGAGTAAATCTGGAATGTCTTGTCGCAGACAGCCGTCCGAACCCCGCGTTTCAAAATATGGCCATCATCATCCACCACCTGTTTCCAGGGCCCCTTGTAAATCACGGCCTGATTTCTTTCCCAGCAAGGGCCTTCCTTACCTTTGTAAGCCGTGATCGTCATAGAACGAAATTCAATCCCCTGCACAATTCGCCAGGGTCTTTCATCCAGTTTCTCAACTCTAACTCCGTAAAATCCAGCATCCTCAAAGGCTTTGAGAAATTCCTTTTCCTGAAAAGCGCCTGAGATGCAGCCGGTCCAGAGCTCCGTGTCTTTCTGAAGTTCTTCGGGAACATACTCATCGGAAACAATATCCGAGATGGCAACACGGCCGCCCTTTTTAAGGACGCGATGCATTTCACGGAACAATTCTCGTTTATCTTCCGCTCTAACAAGGTTGAGTACGCAGTTTGAAACAATCACATCGACGGATTCATCCTCGATAAGGGGGACGTGCTGCAATGTCTTCATCGCTTCTTGAACGTTCAAAAGATCATCTGCGGACTTGATGGGTTTGTTTCGCAGGTTCTCATCCAGCGTTTCAAGATCCGTACGGAGGTCTTGAATCCTTCCGCGGAGAAATTCGACATTGTGCCAGCCGATCCGCTCACCGGTTTCCTTCTGATACTTTCTTGCAAGCGCTAACATGGCCGGATTAAAATCCACGCCAATCACCCGGCCTCTGGGGCCTACGATCTGCGAAGCGATATAGCATATTTTCCCAGCACCCGATCCAAGATCCAAAACCACATCACCTTCTTTCAGATAGCGGGACGGATCTCCGCATCCGTAATCCTTCTCAAGGATCTCCTTCGGGATCACTTTGAGATATTTAGGGTCATAACTTGTCGGGCAGCACAGAGCCTCCTCTTTGGCCTTCGCTCCTTGTGCGTAGCGCTCCCGGACAGCGCTTTCAATGTTAGCAGCATTCCGGTTTCCAAGCCCCTTAGCAGGATGTTTCCCGTTTCCATTTCCATTCGTTGAGAATTTCATTTTAAAACACCTCCTTCTAAATTTTGAACCTCATCCAAATCTTCCAGCAAAGGAAGCCGGTAATAACTCAGCTGCTCACTTTGCAAATACTGGATGGTCGTTTGATAAACCATGGATGTACTCCATGGAATATTGCGGAAAATATCTCCGTCTTCGAAAGAAAGGCCGATCAAGTAATAACCGCCGTCTTTGGCCGGCCCGATGACGCAATCACTGGATTCCAGCGCATCAAATCCTTCGCGGATGATCTCGGGTGTCAACCTGAGCGTATCGCTTCCTAGCGCCATGACTCGCTGGGGCTGAGATTTCGCCGGCCTGTCTCGAAATGCAAACTGAAAGGCATGATCAAGCCGCTCGCCAAGCCCGGCGCCATTTTGAGGAAGAAAATCCCTAATTTGAAACGGTTTGAGCCACTCTCTGACTTCCGCCTCTTTTTCCGGCGGGTCAAAGACAACCACCAATCGAAAAGGCTCGCAAACCTGAGCAAGCGTGCTCAAATTTTCTTCCACAAGAGCCCGGTAAAGTTCCGCTGCCTTCCCGGCACCTACATGCCGGGCCAGCCGGGTTTTGACTTTACCGGGTTCCGGATATTTCACGAAATATAAAATCTGCCTTTCTTCCATGGGATCCAAGCGCATACCTTTCTTTTAAGTCATCCAGTTTCTCACGGAAAAACTTATAGCCTATCAATACCCTTCCATTATTCATGATCTGACGGGCAATGCCGTGCTTCAAGTAGCGCCTTGAAGACACCGTGACAGGGCTCTCAACAACTGCCATTTTGCCGGCTTTCCTCATGCCATCTGAAAAAATCAAATCTTCAAGAATTGGAACATCAGGAAATCCATGAATGGATTCAAAAACGCTCCTCGTCACAAAAATGGCATTCGTCCCTGCAAGGCAGCGCATCCAGGAAAAATAAAAACGGTTCAGGCAAAACGCATAAGCATTTAAAATGATGTTCGAGGGATCATAGCGCTTGATAAAACCGCCTCCAATAAAGCCGGAGTCGATGCGCCCCCTGATTTTTTCCAAAGCATCCGAAGGAAGCCGCATGTCAACGTGAACGAAAAGAAAGATATCCCCCTTAGCCTCAAAAGCTCCTGTGTTCATCTGCAAAGAACGCTCAGCATAGGCCGTCTGAAAGAGCCGTACGCTAGGAAACTCACGGCGGATGACTTCCTCGGTACCATCTTGAGACGAGCCGTCTACGGCAATCACCTCATCAGCTCCCAGTGAAAGCAGATGATTTAACGCGCCGCTGACAAGGTCTCGTTCGTTTGCCACCGGCAAAATAATCGAGATTTTCGGTTCCATAAAAGCTCCAAAGTTAAGATCAAATAAAATAGCCCGTATTCGATCCATTTCATCCAAGTAAAAAGGTGCGGTTTTGACAGGTAATAAAAATGGAAATCCAGATAATAGAGGAAGACAAGTCCTGAAAAGATCACAAGCGAGCGCAGCGGCGCAAAATAAAGAAACGGAAACACCCAGGTGAAATACCAGGGATTTCCGGTCGGCGCCAAAAAGAAAAGAGCTGCGATTACAAAAAGACAGGCCCGGAAATAATCCGTGACATTTCGTTTACGGCTAAGCCAGACTCCTGCCCCGACAACACAAGCTATGATCAGGCACGCCGTGACGATCCGGCTTACCTGATCCGCTTGAATCAAACTCAAAGATGCCGTCTGAATGATCCCTTGGCGGATTAACCCGAAGATGCTTTCATTCACACGCCACTCCCCTGCAAATCGCCCGAGCCCTTCAAAAAGCACGCTGCCTGCTGTGAGAAAGGGCGCATAAAAAAGGAGCGAAACCAAAGAGAAAATGGTAATGCCATGAAGCGCTGATTTTCGATGAATCCTCCAAACCCAGATAAAAGCCAAGGGCAGCAACATAACGGGAAACAATTTAACCGCAGAAGCTAAAGCCAATGATAAAAATCCAAGACCGAACTTGTTACAAACGAAGGCCCATACCAGAAGGGAAAGAAAAAAAACCGCAAACACATCCATATGCAGACTGTTTGAAAATTGTTTGATGACAAGCGGACACCAGGCATACAGGATCAGCCATTCCCTTCTCATCCCCACTTTCATCAAAATTCCAAGCATCAAGATAAACATTCCGATTTCTGCAAAAAGGATCATCAGCCTCCATCCCGTAAGACTCCACGGAGTCAATGTTTGAGACACGGCAAATAGATATTGTGCAAGAGGCGGATAGATCGTTTTGACGCCTGCATGATTGATTTTTCCAAACGTTTCATGAATTTTAGGCGTAATATCACGGGCCGGGGCTAGCCTGTTTTGGAAAGCTTCTTCAGGAGAATGTTTGTATGGATTTTCACCGGCTAAAACGGTCTGACCGTCCCAAATGTAGCGGTAGGGATCTGTCTCCTGTATCAGATTGGACGGCAGAAACACGAGCCGGCACAGGATGCCGATCAGAATAATCCAGAAAAGAACCATTCTGTCATCCCCGAATGCTTTAATCGGGGATCCATTACTGGATTCCCGCTTTCGCGGGAATGACAAGAGGGGCAACCTTCTCACCCATTCTATTGCTGCGAAATAAAAAGCGAACGATACTAATTCCAATATCAGAAACACGATAATAGGCCGCTCGGCATGTCCCGTTCCATAAACAAAAAACCGGCTAAGCCATGCAATGGCTATCTGGCTCAGTAAAATTCCTCCACCACAAATACGGGTCGTCATTATAGTCGGGCCTTCAACCTTTCATCATTTTTTTCCAAAATAGTTTCTGTTTTTTTACCGGAGCCATTCAAAAAGACAGGCGGCTTATGCTCGCCGCAATACTCTCCGCACTGTTGAATGAGCTTGGCTACGAGGCCTGTCCAACCCGTTTGATGACTAGCTCCTAGCCCCGTCCCGTTATCTCCATGGAAGTATTCATTAAAAACCAAATAATCTTTCCAGTACGGATCTAACTGGAGTTGCTGATTAACGCCACAGCAAGGCCGGAGACCTTCTTTGTTTTTAGCCACAAGCCGCATGAGCCTATGCGAAATTTCTGTCGCAACTTCCCAAAGGGTCATCCTTTCCCCCGAACCCTTCGGGCACTCAACCTTGAAATCATCTCCCAGGTAATAATGGTATTTTTGGAGCGCTTCGATGATGAGATAATTCATGGGGAGCCAAATCGGACCTCTCCAGTTGGAATTGCCGCCAAAAAGGCGTGTGGAAGACTCCGCCGGTTCATAATCCACGCGAGACTCCTTACCCTCCATTCGGAAAATATAGGGATGGTCCTGATGAAAGCGGGACACGGAACGAATCCCAAAAGGTGCCAGAAACTCTTTCTCATCCAGCATTTTTTCGAGAATCTGGATGAGTCTCTGGCGGCTCACAACCGAAAGAAGCCTTCTTTCTCCCACTCCGGGAGTTTCCATGCAGGCAACGTTGTCACAAAGATCGCGACGATTTTTCAGGAACCACTCCACCCTTTTCCGAAAACCGGGCAGCGCCTTCAGCATTGCAGGTTCCAGGGTCGCGACCGCGAAAAGCGGGATGAGTCCTACCACCGATCGGACTTTCAAAGGGAAGCTCGATCCGTCAGTAAGATGTAAGACATCATAATAAAAACCGTCTTCATCGTTCCAAAGAGAAATCCCATCTCTTCCCACATGATTCATGGCATTCGCGATATAAAGAAAATGCTCAAAAAATTTGCTGGCAATATCTTCATAAGCCGGGTTTTTAAGGGCGAGTTCAAGGGAAATGGAGAGGAGATTCAGGCAGTACATCCCCATCCAGGAGGTGGCATCGGATTGGTCCAGATGCCCTCCTTGAGGAGCCGTTTCACTGCGGTTAAAAATGCTGATATTATCGAGACCCAGAAAACCTCCTTGGAAAATATTTTTGCCTTCGGAATCCTTTCGGTTAACCCACCAGGTGAAATTAAGCAGCAGTTTCTGAAAAACCCTCTCCAGAAAAAGGCGGTCACCTTTCCCCTTCATCTTCTCCTCAATTTTATAAATCCGGTAAGCTGCCCACGCATGAACCGGCGGATTCGCATCCCCGAAACCCCATTCATAAGCGGGTATCTGTCCGTTGGGATGCATGTACCACTCCCGGGTGAGAAGCATCAGCTGCTTCTTGGCAAAATCAGGATCCACCAAAGCGAGCGGGATGCAATGAAAGGCAGTATCCCAAGAGGCAAACCAGGGGTACTCCCATTTATCGGGCATGGAAAGAATGTCCTCGCTATAAAGATGCGTCCATTCCGAATTGCGCCCTTTTTTTCTCTCCCGCGGCGGAGCAGGCCCCGCCGGATCTCCTTTCAGCCAATCTTCAATCACGTAATGGTAAAATTGTTTGTTCCAGAGCATTCCCGCGAATGCCTGACGCTGGACATTTCTTTGGTCGGGGCCAAGTGATTTAGGGGCAAGGTCCTCATAGAACTCATCCGCCTCTTTTCTTCGAGTCGAGAAAATATTTTGAATCTCATTAAGGCTATTACTTTCGGGTAAAGAATTGGCCAATCGGAGTTGGATGACTGCCCGGGCGGCAGGTTTAATCCTCAAAATATAATGAAGCGCCGCTTTAGTCCCTTTACTTTCGGAATTCACGGCTTCTTTTCTACCTTCTACGACATAATCATTGATTCCATCCTTTACATAAGGGCCCGCATTACTCGCTCCAAAAAGTTTCTGATAATTCGTCTCGTTTTCTGTAAAAAGAGGAGCAGGTTTCCCCTCATAGATCAAAACCATTTTCCCAAGGGTTGCGTGGTTCGCTTCCAAGTAAGAGTCCCGGTTTGGCAACCGCCCAAGACTTATCTGCGGTTTCGCCGCTGCCCCGCCCCAAGACCATGAGTTCCGGAACCAAAGTGTCGGCAGCAAGTGGATGGACGCTTCCTCAGGACCCCGGTTATGGATCGTAACCTGAATCGAGATATCATTCGCTGCGGCTTTTGCATACTCCAGAACGACATCAAAATAGCGGTTTTCGTTAAAAATACCCGTGTCGATCAATTCATATTCAGAATCTTTGAGTCCGCGCTTTTGATTCTCGCTGATTAATTTTTGGTAAGGAAATTCGCCGTGAGGATATTTATAAAGATATTTCATGTAAGAGTGCGTTGGGGTATTGTCCAGATAGAAATAATACTCCTTCACATCTTCTCCGTGATTGCCTTGCGTCCCGTTTAAACCAAAAAGCCGCTCCTTGAGGATAGGGTCTTTCTCATTCCACAAAGCAACCGCAAAGCAAAGTCTTTGATGATTATCCGAGATCCCCCCAATACCGTCTTCGCCCCATCGGTAAGCCCTCGAGCGAGCATGGTCAAAAGGGAAAAAATTCCAGGCTTCGCCGTCCGGGCTGTAATCCTCGCGAACCGTACCCCACTGCCTCTCGCTAAGGTACGGGCCCCATCGCTTCCAATAAACTTTCTTCTCCCGGTCATCGTTTAATCTCTTCTGTTCTTCAGTCATCCCATTGCGCGCGCTCATATCTTGCATTCCTTCTGTGAGCCCTGTGATTGCACGGCTGCTTCCGGGCAACCTGCGATTCCCCAGAGCACTAATTCTGAAGATAAATTCTCAACTCTTTTTAAATGAATTGCGTTGAACCCGGACGCTTTTGCGGCCCTGATATTCTCTTCCCGGTCGTCAATAAAAAGGCATTCGCCGGGTTTGCACTGTGTCACCTGAAGCGCTATTTCAAAAATCTTTGCTTCCGGTTTTCGGGCGCCCAGAAAACAAGAACTGAAAAAAAACGTAAAGTAATCGCGTAATCCGAATTTCTCAATCCGATAGCGGTTTAATTCCAACGATTCATTATTAAGAGCCGCCAACAAGCAACCGCTCTTTCTTTTGAGTTGCTTGAGTATTTTTAACGTCGTCTCATGAGGCTTCGATTCACCTTCCATGAACCGAATAAATTCAGCCCTTGAAAATGACCGATTTTCGCGGAAAACCACTTCCGCAAGGTAATCATTCAACAAAATCTCACCTCGCTCGAGACCTTTAAACAGCGGCTTGTGACGCTTCTCCATTTTTCCGAAATTTAAGGAAAAATGTTCCGCGGCATTCCGTCTCGTTTTTTCGTCCCACCCATTGGTCAAGCAAACCCCTCCTATGTCAAAGAATAAAACTTTTAATTGACTCATAAGAAATCCTCACGATCCTGACTTTACTTTGCCTGCCAGCGCTTTTTTAGCCACACGGGTTACGTAAACAGTTACAACAACCGTCGCTGTTAAACCGACAACGTAAAGAATCCATTCGCCCATCGTTTTGGTATGGCCCTCCGCGCCAAGCCGGGTTAGGTCACCGGCAAGAGAACCGATATAAACATACATAATGGTGCCGGGAATCATTCCGATCCAGGACGCGAAAAAGTAATCTTTTAGAGAAACCTTCGTGAGGCCATAGGCATAATTGAGCAAATTAAAAGGGAAAATGGGTGAAAGCCTCGTAAGTCCCACAATCTTCCATCCCTCTTTGGCTACTGCGGTATCAATCGCTTTAAATTTTTCATTCCCTTCGATCTTTTTTGAAACCCAATCCCTGGCAAAATACCGCCCTACGAGAAAAGCGGCCGTTGCGGCCGAAGTTGCTGCCACGGAGACAAGAATGGAACCCCATACCACTCCATAAATAACTCCGGCGCCCAGCGTCAGGACCGAACCCGGCATCATAAAAACCGTGGCTAGGATATAAAGGAGGATATAGATAACAGCGCCGAGCATCCCCTGTCCCGAAATCCAATCAAGGGCATTTCTTAAAAGCAGCTGACCATTAAATATTTTAAAAAGAACAACAACCGCGGCAACGATGAGAATGACGCCTATCAATTTTATTCTTGATCCTGCCGGTTTTTTTCCGTTCATGATGATTCCCCTTGTCCCTTTCGCAATAAGCTGGCTGCCGGTTGATCCGCAAACCACCAAACCTCGCCGTTCGGGGGATTCACTTGTTGGGCCGGAAGCTGCCTCCCTTTGCCTTCAAGAGCGGTTTTCAATGCCTGCGATTTTTCACGGCCGCTCGCGAGAAAGAAAATAACGGCCGCATGATTGATCACCGGAAGGGTCACTGTGATTCTCTCGGCCGGATCCATTTCTTTTTGAGAAACCGCAGCAACCAACCGATTTGTCTCAGAAAGAGCGGGATCGCCCGGAAAAAGCGAGGCGGTGTGGCCGTCCTGTCCCAAGCCGAGCAGGATCAGGTCAAACCGGGGACATTCACCATTCCGCAGATCAAAAAAAGAAGCCAACTCTTTCTCGTAGACTGCTGCTGCGGTTTCCAGAGTTCCATCCAGGGTCCGGATGGGATGAATATTTTGAGGCGGAATATCGGCTTTCATTAAAATCGCCTCCGTAGCCATCCGGTAATTACTTTTTGCATCATCCGCGCTCACCCATCGTTCATCTCCCCAAAAAAAGTGGATTTTATGCCACTGAAATTGCTCCCGGTATTCAGGACTTGCCATGAGGGCGTAGACTCCCTTCGGGGTGGCCCCGCCTGAAAGGAGGATGCTAAAATGGCCGTGTGCGGCGATCGCATTCCGAGACAAAGCAAGAATGTTCTGAACAACCTGTTTGCATAGCTCCGGATAATTTTTTGCAACTTGCAACCGTATTTTTGACGTCTCCTTACTCATAAGTTTCTCCACCTGCGACCGTCCTTTTCGATAAGTTGATGCGCTTCCCGAGGACCCCAGGAGCCGGCTTCATAATGGAGCAACTTGCCGGCCGCTGGTTTTTCCCATTCTTTGAGAACGGCCGTCACAAATTCCCAGGAAAGATCAATCATGTCCTGACGAACAAAAAGGGTGGGATCGCCCTGCATTGCATCGAGTAGGAGCCGCTCATAAGCGTCCATCGAGGCTTCCTCGAAAACATCCTTGTAATTAAACTCCAGGCCCAGCGTCGCCATGCAGAACTTCGGCCCCGGGTGCTTGGCTTCAAAACACAGTGAGATCCCTTCATCCGGGTGAATGCGGAAGGTTAAAACATTCGGTGAAAATTGATCCGCATTCAAAAAAGGGAACATTGAGTGCGGAACCTGTTTGAACTGAATCGCAATTTCGGTAACCTGACGCCCCAGTCTTTTCCCGGAGCGCAGATAAAAAGGAACTCCTGCCCACCGCCAGTTATCAATGAAAAGTTTCATGGCGACAAACGTCTCGGTTTGGGACGCGGGATTTACACCTTCCTCATCCCGGTACGCCGGCACTTCTTTCCCATTCATTTTTCCCCTCTCGTATTGGCCGCGGGCGACAAACTCACCGACTTTGCCGGCTGGGATAGGACGAATCGATTTCGCGACCTTGACCTTTTCCTCCCGGTAATGATGCTCGTCAAAAAGAAGCGGAGGTTCCATTGCCACGAGAGCGAGAAGCTGGAACATATGATTTTGAAACATGTCGCGCAAATTACCGGCTCTTTCGTAATAACCTGCCCGGTGTTCGACGCCCAATGTTTCAGCCGCCGTGATCTGGACATGGTCAATATGATTACGGTTCCAGAGGGGTTCGAAAATAGAGTTGGCAAAGCGGAACATCATGATGTTTTGGACCGTTTCCTTGCCCAGATAGTGATCGATTCTGTAAATTTGATCTTCGCCTAAATATTTGCGAAGCTTACCATTCAACCGGCGCGCGGAGTTAAAATCGTGACCGAACGGTTTTTCCACAACCACATCTGATTTATTAAGCGCGGAAATAAGGCCGGTAGATCCGAGTCCGCCAATCACGCTCTCGTACACATCCGGTGGGGTCGCAATGTGAAATAGAACTTTCCGCTTAGTTCTGTGTTTATCCCCCAACTCCTTCAGCCTGGCCTCCAAGGCTTGAAAAGCCGCGGAATCCCCGTACTGGCCGCTCCGGTAATAGACATGGCCCAGAAAATCTTTGACGGACCCGTCCGTCTCACCGTTTGCCTTCAAGCCCGAAGATGCCTTTTCACGGAACAGGTCATCGTTCCAGGAGCTCCGCGCAAATCCGAGGATAAAAAATTCTTTGGGCAGAAGTTTGGCTTTGAACAAATGATAAAGTCCCGGCAGAAGTTTGCGATGAGTCAAGTCTCCTGAAGCACCGAAAATGACAATGCCGCAGGGGTCCGGAATCTTTTCCATGCAAAACTGGTCGTGAGTGACCACTTTTAAGGGCATCGCGCCCTCTTTTCCATCTCCTGCCAAATCTTTAACCGCTATATTTAATGGCTGCATGTTTTTACCCCTTCATCTTTTTGGTCCAACACCGCGCAGCGGGCCGCCCCCAGAAGCGCTGCCTTGTCATTGAGAATGACTTTCACGGGAATTTGCTCCAGCACCTTTCGCATTCTTCCCTTCTCAAGAAAAGCAGACAAAAAAGTCTTTCCTTTAAGTCTCTCAAGAATCTTCGGGGCAATCCCTCCCCCCAAATAGACACCGCCCGTGGCCATCATTTTAAGCGCTAAATTTCCAGTCTCAGAACCGTAAAGACTTACAAACAGATCGAGTGCTTCCGAGCAAATTTTGCATTGCCCCGAAAGCCCTGTTTGAGTGATTACCACCGCAGGATCTCCGGCATGCATCGCTTCTTCGTGTTCACGGGACGGCTTGGCCTGCTTATATTCCGTGAGAAACTGATGAATGTTCACAAGCCCCGGCCCGGAGAGAACCCGTTCCCAGCTCACATGCCCGAAGCGCGTTGCGAGATATTTCAAAAGAACGATTTCCATTTCATTTGACGGCGCAAAGTTCGTATGGCCTCCTTCAGAAGCAAACGGCGTATGATTCCCTCCATCCCAATAAAGGCCGGCTTCACCGAGACCGGTACCGGCTGAGATAATCGCCGCATTTCCTTCCGCGGCACGCCCCTCTCGCAGTACAAAAAAATCTTCCGCCGCCAGCGCATCAATTCCATAGGCATTGGCTACAAGATCATTAATTAAGGAAACTTTCTGAATACCCAGTTCTTGCGAAATTTTTCGGCTTTCAACCACCCAGGGCAGGTTTGTCGTCCGAACCCTGCCATCCTTCACCGGCCCCGCGATTCCGAAACAGGCACGCTCACAAAAAAGAGATCTTGAGTCCGCGAACGCCTCCACAATTTCTTCAAGCGCCTTGAAAGATCGGCTCTCGAATGACTTTTCATCACACACCTGCAGGGCTTTTCCGTCCGTCTCAAACAGTGCCAGCCGTGTTTTCGTGCCGCCAATGTCGCCTGATAATATTTTCATGGATTCATCCGCCTTTTGATACGCTCACAGGTTTTTCTGTATGCCCGCCGAATTTCTCCCGCATGGCAGAGAGAATTTTTTCAGCAAAGGTATGTTCCTGCCGGGAACGAAACCGGCTGTACAGGGCGGCGGAAAGAACCCCGGCCGGGACCGCTTCTTCAATGGCCGCCTGAATCGTCCACCGGCCCTCGCCGGAATCCTGAACAAAACCGCTATATCCTGAAAGCTCTCCGTCTTCGATCAAGGCCATGGCTGTTAAATCAAGAAGCCAGGAAGAGACAACGCTGCCGCGCCGCCAAACTTCCGCAATGTCAGCGAGATCTAATTGGTATCTCATGTTTTCGGGCAATTCCGGTTTTCCGGCATTGCGCATAATGTCAAATCCTTCGGCGTACGCCTGCATCAGGCCGTATTCAATACCGTTGTGGACCATTTTCACAAAATGGCCGGAGCCTGCCGGACCGCAGTGCAGATAACCCTCTTCCGCGGTACTTGTTTTTTTATCCCGTCCGGCGGTGCGTTCAATAGTTCCCCGGCCGGGCGCCAAAGTTTTAAAAATAGGCCCTAATCTTTGGACAACCTCCTTTTCTCCTCCAATCATCAGGCAGTACCCGCGGTCAATCCCCCAAACACCGCCGCTTGTCCCGGCATCCACAAAATGAATCTTTTTGGCGGCAAGCAGCTCGGCAAGCCGGACATCATCTTTGTAATACGAGTTCCCTCCATTGATCACAACATCCCCTTTTTCCAGATGTTCCGATAAAGAAGTAATAATTTTCTCCGTAACTTCGCCGGCAGGGACCATCACCCAGACGGCTCGCGGCTTGTTTAATTTTTTTGTCATTTCATCAAGCGAATAGGCCCCGAGAGCCCCTTCCTTTTCGATGGCCCTGACTTTTTCGGGGCTTCTGTTGTACGCCACAACTTCATGGCCGCCCTTCAAAAGCCGTTTCGCCATATTGTTTCCCATTCTCCCTAAACCAATCATTCCGATTTGCATTTTCTTTCTCCTTTTCGCTAATTTTCTTTTTATGAATTCAAGGCCGTTTTGATGTCATTTTTGAGCTTTTGCAAACCACTGATCGTATTTTTCCCAAGATGGACCCGCAAAACACGGCGGCCACGCTCGGCTAACACCTGAAAATCTCCACGGGCCTGTGCCGCTTTAACCACTCCAAAAGTATATTTTTGACCCGGTATCGCAAGATCCTTCGCATCCTCGCACGTAATCTGAAGAAAAACGCCGCTGTCGGGGCCGCCTTTGTAAGCCTGGCCTGTGGAATGCAGGAATCTAGGACCGAAACCAAGACAAGTCGCCGCGTGTTTTTGATTGCGAATCATGAGACGAATTTCTTGAAGAAGATCTTCATTGGCTTCGTTCATTTCCAGATAAGCCAAAAGTCCAAAATAGTCTCCGGCTTGAAGCTGTCCAAGATGCGCCTGCAGATAGCACGCAAGTGTGCTGCAATTCCCGACCGTTTTGACGAGATAAGACGCGTTACGTTCATCCGCAAAAAGATAGATTCCTCCGTCGGCAAAACCATCCTCAAAAATCGGGGATTCCTTAGGCAAAAATCCCTGGCGCTCATATTCTGAAGTCAGATCGCGGGTGGCAATTTTGCTTGCCTCCACGTCGGGTTGGTTGAAAGGGTTAATCCCAAGAATCGAACCTGCCACGGCTGTCGCCACTTCCCACCTGAAAAATTCTTGCCCAAGATCATGCGCGTCTCTGACGGAAATCCTTACCACCGGGAAGCCGGCTTTTTCGAGCCTTTCCACGGCGGTGTCCTGCGCGCCATCAGGTTTTGATTCAAGACGCGTGTACACAAACATCCTGTCCTTTCCATAGACCTCCGGCTTCCCCGGTGTTTCGGTATCGATCGGGATCAGACCTTTTCCTTCCTTGCCAGTGGATTCCGCCAAAAGCTGTTCAAGCCATGCCCCAAGATCCAAAATCTTTGGTGAAGTTACCAGCGTCACCTTGTCGCACCCGTGATTCCCAAGCACGCCGAGGATCACACCTAAAACAACTGCTGGATTCTCTGCGGCGGGGACACAACTTGTGCAGGCATGGACCATTTCATCAGCCCGCTCCATAAACTTTTCAACATCAATTCCCATCAAAGCAGCGGGAACCATGCCGAAATCAGACAGTGCGGAAAAACGGCCTCCGACGCTGGGCAGGCCAAAAAAAATATGGCGGAAGTTGTCGCATTCCGCCGCTTCCTGGAGTTTGGATTTTGGATCCGTAATCGCAATAAAATGCAGGCCTGCTTTTTCAGCACCCACTATTTTTTTCACGCGTTCAAAAAAATAAGCTTTGAAGATATTGGGCTCAAGCGTACTGCCGGATTTGCTTGAGACGATAAAAAGGGTCCGTTCCAGATTGATTTTTTTCTCAATATTTGCAATCTGGGCGGGGTCGGTCGAATCCAGCACATGAAGCTCCGGCCAGCCGCTGATTTTTCCAAAAGACCTTTTCAGGACGTCCGGACAAAGACTGGAGCCGCCCATCCCAAGGAGCAGAATATGAGTGAATTTCTCTGACTTGATCTTTTCAGCAAAGGCCGCAAGCTCGCGGGCATGAATCCCGTGGTCTTCTGTAAGGCCAAGCCACCCGAGCCAATTATTCTCATCACTTCCTGTCCAGAGCGCGGCATCACGGGCCCATAACCGTTTGGTCTCGCCCTTCGCCTGCCAGTCTTTGAGTGCCAGCTCGACTTTTTTTTCCAAATCCTGCGGCAGCTTGTAAGTTTGGTTTTTAATCAATCCCCGGGAAGAGCTTCTATAAGCACTCTCCACAGCGCACAATAAAGCGTCGAAAGCCTTTGAAAATTGTTCGAGTCCATCCTCTAAAAGCTGATCCGTGATTTCTTTAAATGAGATCCCCAGGTTTTGCAAAGTTCTCAGCGCCATATATGCATCCGCCTCATTTTCCTCGAGGCTTGGACGCAGCCGTCCGTGACTCTTAAATGCATCATAAGTGGCTGGAGGAATCGTGTTCACGGTATCCGCGCCGATCAGTTCTTCCACATAAAGCACGTCGTTATATTCAGGATTTTTCGTTCCGGTGCTTGCCCATAAAAGGCGTTGGGTCTGGGCGCCTTTTTTTTGAAGTGCCTGCCAGCGCTCATGGGTGAAAAATTCTTTGTAACGCGCATAAGCCAGCTTGGCATTCGCAATCGCTGCCTTGCCGCATAAACACTTGACATGAGCGCGGCTTTCGGAAGTTTTCTCCTTAGAGGAACATTCGCCGATTTGCGTATCAATCGCACTATCGATGCGGCTTACAAAAAAACTCGCAACGCTTGCCACTTTACCCAGATCACCTTTCCCGGAAGCAAGTTTTTCAAGTCCCGAAATATAGGCGCCGGCCACCTGCTCATAAACATCTCGTGAAAAAATCAGCGTCACATTCACATTGATCCCTTCACTGATGAGTTGTTCAATCGCAGGAATTCCTTCCGGCGTTGCAGGCACCTTGATCATCACATTCTCGCGGTTAACTGTTTTCCAAAGACGCCTTGCCTCCTTCACGGTTCCCGCCGTGTCATGAGCAAGATAAGGCGAGACCTCAAGGGAGACATATCCGTCGCGCCGTTTTGTCTTTTGATAAACCGGTTCCATGACCGATGCGGCCAGCTGAATATCTTGCGTCGCAAGACGTTCGTAGACAGCCTTGGCATCCAAACCTTTTTCTTGGGATAAGATATGAAGCGCTTCCTTATAATCAGAGCTCCCGGCAATCGCTTTTTCAAAAATGGCCGGATTTGACGTCACTCCGCGTAAGCCGTCTTCGTCAACCATTCGTTTAAGTTCTCCGCTTGTGATGAGATTGCGGCGGATATAATCAAGCCATACGGATTGGCCATGATCCGCTAGTCCCCGGAGCGGGTTTGATGTCTGAATTTTAGGATTAGACTGTTTTGTTTGTGTTTCCATAACGAACCTCCAAGGCTTGAATCTTTTCAAGCCGTAATTGATGCCGTTTTTCACCCGTGAATACCGCGCCTACAAAGGCGCTCGTCAATTCGTGGGCGAGCGCCGGGCCGATCACCCGTGCCCCCATCACCAAAACATTCATGTCGTCGTGCTCCACACCCTGATGCGCCGAATAAGTATCATGACAAAGCCCGGCCCGGATTCCCGGTATTTTATTCGCCGCAACTGAGGCTCCCACACCGCTTCCGCAGATTAAGATTCCCCTCTCCGCATGTGCACTGCGCAGCGCAAGACCAACAGATTCGGCATAGTCCGGATAATCCACGGGCTCCGTGCTATGCGTTCCCAAATCTAAAATCTCATGTCCTTTGTTTTTGAGGAAGTCGGTTAAAATCTTTTTTAGCTCAAACCCGGCATGATCGGAACCGATGGCGATGCGCATCACGAACCTGCCTTCTTTAATTGTTCTTTTGCAGCCGCTACAATGCGGTCCGGAGTAAAACCAAATTTCTTTTGTAACTCCTTTAGCGGTGCCGAAGCCCCAAAAGTTCTCATTCCTATAATAGAGCCTGTGGATCCCGTATACCGTTCCCACCCCAAAGTCGATCCCTGTTCCACAGCGATCCGGGCTTTGATGTGAGGCGGCAGTACACTCGCGCGATAGACCTCATCCTGCTCGTCAAACAATTCCCAGGACGGCATGCTGACCACGCGCGCCTGAATACCTTCGGTTTTCAATTGCTCCATAGCACTTACACACAACGCCACCTCACTTCCGCTTGCGATAAGAATCACATCCGGCTTGCCGTTCGCGGCATCGGCAAGAGTATAAGCTCCGCGACTCACGCCTTCTGCCGGAGCGTATTTTTTTCTGTCCAAAACAGGCAGGTTCTGCCGGCTTAAGATGAGAGCCGCAGGTGTGTGCCGCAAACCGATGATCACGCGCCAAGCTTCCGCAACTTCGTTGGCGTCTGCAGGCCGCAGCGTGATGAGCCCCGGAATCGCCCGCAAAGAAACCAATTGTTCCACGGGTTGATGGGTCGGCCCGTCTTCTCCGACACCGATCGAGTCGTGGGTGAAAATCC
>Ga0210019_1000899_pt1 | contig 34311 bp, 30 predicted proteins | sample CryGeyCG2114_020_2_FD_183969 | JGI IMG/M metagenome (GOLD analysis project Ga0210019, IMG submission 183969) | Groundwater microbial communities from aquifer - Crystal Geyser CG11_big_fil_rev_8/21/14_0.20 (SPAdes) (version 2) | ecosystem: Environmental > Aquatic > Deep subsurface > Groundwater ...
GAATAAACAAGATGCAGAAAGTAGAGATCCTTACCAGGGTTATTGCGTATAATATTGACCGGCTCATCAGGATGAGCCAATCGGCAATCCTGATATTCATCAGGATTGCTAGGGTTTCACATTAGCCCTCTTAAAGTCAGGTAGAATTTCAGCAGACGAGTACATTGTTCAGTCTTGCTTTCTTAGCTCTGATGTATTTCAAATACTTCCGCTCGAATATATCAAATGCCGAGTCAAAACAGATGGCATCCGCGGGGGACCGATACCGGGTTCTGTAGCCATAATATCCACCAATAACGCTTATTTTGGATTATCTCTGTATGCTGCTATTGTTTATTAGATTCTCAATTGAATTGCATTGAATTGAATAATTGGCTGTCTGACTTCATAAATTAAATCATGTTGCTTCACTATATCGACTTTTTCTTCAGGTACACTAAATGCCTGATAATTAGCAAAAATTCTTTGTCCTCTTTTTTGTACAATTTGATCTAATCCACTCTTACTATGTTGATCCAATAGCTTGCCCACTTCTGATTCTAATAAACCCCGAGCATATACAACAATATGTCCACTCAAACGCTGAGGCAGATTTGGTCCATAATATAAACCTTGGACTATGAAAAAATCCGTGCTGGGCTGAAAAGCATGAGAATCTATACTGAAAAAATTATCACTATTTTCTCCAACGTAAATCAGATCATTGATGAACTGCGCTTTTCTTGCAGCAACACATGATGCAAGATCATTTCCCGCTGCTTGCTTCTCAAACTTTTTTTTCTCAGTTTCATATGCTGATTTAACGTTATCCCAGGTTGTAAGAACAATATTCTCTTCTTCACGGGATGCTTTACCGCCAGCATCATACACAAGACTCGGCCATTGGTGTGAACTTGTATTAAGAAACCTTATACTATTTCCAGTTGACTTATAATTAATCATACCATGGTATTTCTTTTTCTTCTGTGTGAATTTAATCCATTCTTTATTTGCCATTTTGTTTACCTCTTATGTGTTGTTGCAGGGATAATTAATTGCTTTATAAATTTTAATACAAAAATTGACAGAATGTCATCCCCGGAGTTTCTTCTCAAGATAGCCCAATTCTAATAATTTCTTATAGATTGGAAGAATCATCTGGTCTCTTAATTTTACAAACTTGTCTGCCCACTTCAGATTGTGCATCATTTTGCCATATAATTCTGGTTTCTGCGAATCAAACAAATCAGATGCCCTATCTGTTGATGTGGACCTGATGCCCTCGATTCTCTGGTAACGCTCTAAATCAAAATCATCTTTAAGAATCAATTGATCAATAGAACCTGTTATGTCTTGCCTATCTCCTTCAATATCCAATTCTCTAATGAATCCACCCGGGAAGTATCCATAAAAGTTGTTCATGTCAGATGCCATATTGTGGTGGTATTAGCGATTCATTTATAAAGATATGTGCTACTTTTCAGTAGTTATAGCTCGGAATCTTTATAAATGACATCGATATCCCTTAGCGCAGAGGCAAGCGATGAAACAGCAAGCTTTATTCAGGATCAATGAAGGGGGCATTACCTATGTACCTATCGATCGATTCTCTGAAAGAGAGAAAGGACTGCAGAAATTTGTTTCTAGTCATTTGGAAGAAATCCTTGATGTTCATTTCATCAAGAATGAGGCTTTTGTTTCAGATAATAAAGAATATGATGAAGTTGAACAGTCTAAAAGTCAAAATGGTAGAATAGATACATTTGGAATTACTGCAAATGGTACACCAGTGGTCATTGAATACAAAGAAAGAACCTCAAAAGCGATAGTTGACCAAGCAATCCGTTATCTTATGTTGTCCTATGAACCACAGAATGATCCACAAAAAATTATTGATGTATATTTTTCAGAAGAAGAACAAGGAAAATTCAGTATTCCAAAAGTTACTAAATTTTATCGTAAAAAAGGTATCTTGATAGCAAAAGAATATGATGAAAATGCCGCATTTGTCATCAATTCAGGGAGTAATTTTGAAATAATGTTAAAGGAATACTGTCTTTTCAAAGAAAGACTAGGTAACATTACCGCGCGTTACATGTGGCTTGCAGATGCGCCGACACCACAAGATCTAATCAATCGAATTAAATGTCAACTCCCACAAAATCCCATTGGATGTGATCCAAGAGGTAATGGAAATGGATTCTTCCTTGAATATGGTGGAAAATTTGTTATCCCAAAGAAAGTGAAATCAGAAGACGCAGAGATTGATATAATAAATATAATCAGCAAAATGGCAACTGAAATATATCAAGCATGCTATTATGGGAACGTTGAAAATATTCCAAATGTCATGGTAGAAGAGACCGGACATGTATCTGTTATTGTTCATGGAGACCTGAACGCAGGTCTTAGAAATATAGCCCAATTAGAAAAAAAATGGGAAACGCTTGAAAATATTGTTAGTTCAGAGGTCAAGAAAGCTCCAAAACTAAATAAGAAACCAAACCTGATATATATCAATGAATCACCAGAATCAAAAACACTCAAAGTACTTGATAAGATCAGGTATCATGGAAAAACTACTATTGAACCAGTAACATTCAATGTTTACAAATGGGGTGGAGAATTCTTTGTATTGATGCGACCAATTATCACTGATACTGATTTTATGACTTATCCTGGAAAGAAGAAAATCTATCGAGAGGATCAATATACAAGACATATAAGAGATGTTAATGTAAGAGAAAACGTATTTCCAAAATTGCGTCGCGCGATCATACGTATCAGCAGGGACATTGAAGAAAAACTTACAAATAAAAATGCAATTACCTATGTCACTCCAAAGGGTAAATTTGCCCAAATTGAACCTAGGGGTGAATATCTCAGCGTGAGGCTGAACATTCCGTTTGATGATTTAGGACTTGATGATGCGACAAAGCATGCTTTCTCTTTTCATTCAGACAAAGACAGGCTGCATGTCGCTACAGTAGGAGATATCAAAGACGTGATATCTATTGTCAAGATAGCATATAATGTAAAGACAGGAAAGTAATATTTTTATAGAATAATATAAAATTGAAGCAAGAATAACACGAGGTTGAAAAAATGTCATTAGAACTAACTTTTTGGACAGGAGTAGATCGCATATGCCAGATGTGGGAATTTACTGATACAAACAACAAAAAAGAAAGAACAAAAGTAATGATTGGTATGGGAATTGACTATCAACAATATGGTATGTTCTACAGAGGTTTTAGCGAACCACAAAATTGTACCGATCTTATCTGCACTGATCTTATTCCAAAAATTAAAGGATTCATAAGAAAAGAAATGGAAACAACTGCAGGAATAAATCCGATCCCAACGCAATACGATGCTTTTTTTGGCGATCATCCTCATTTTGACCACGTGGGTTTATTGCATATCATGCGACAAGATATTCCTCTTTACATGGCACCAGAAGCGATAACAATGCTTAAGTCACTTGAGATTACGGGAACCAGAAGATTCAATGATTTTGTCACGTTCAAACCAATGTATTTATCTTCTGAAGACAAAAAAGAAACAGAAAATCAGCGAAAAGTGAGGCCAATTGTTGAAACCTTTGAAAATGAAGAATATAAAATAAAAGGTGTTTCATTAGAAGTGATTGCAAATGATCATTCAATCCAAGGAGCACAGGCGTCTATCTGGAAAACTTCTGTTGGAAATATGCTTTTCACTGGAGACATAAGAGACCATGGTGTAAAGCAAGATTGCTGGAAAAATCTTATAAACCGTTCAAAAGAAGTTGGTATTGACATTATGATAATGGAAGGAACAAATATTCTTGAAAAATATCCAAAAGTCAGAAAATCTAAGGGTGTAATGCAAAAAATGATCCAATATGCAAAAAAAGCTGACAAAGATAAACTTATTATGGGAATATATCCAATAAAAGATTATGCCGACCTTGATAATTTTTATATAACTGCAAAAAACACAAATCGAGATATGACAATCTCATTAAAGCAAGCACATTCGCTGCTTCTTAATTATATTAAAAATCATACCAATGAAAGTAAATTGATAAAAGGTAAAAAGTGTAAGTATTCTGAATCTGAATTAATTGATGAAACAGGAAGATTCTTAGCAGATGAAAAAGTCGTGAAACCAAAGGTCAAAAAACCAAAATTACCAACGAAAAAACTGCAGAAAGAAGATGAATCCGCATACAATGAAGCATTAGAAGAATATGAAAATGATCTTGTTGAATATGACACCGCATATAAAGAATACGAAGAAAAACAATTGGTAATAGATGAAGCGACAAGAAAACTTGATGAAGTTATAGATGAATTTTTACCTAAAGATATCAAGATATATGCGCAAGCGAAGGGAGAACATAAAATTTTAGACTCCAAATTTGCAATAGAAGATTGGCTCAAAGAGTATTTTATTTGGGAACGTCGTTTCTTAGTAAAAAAAGCAATTGATAAAGGCATACCAAAATATGTCAAAAGGATTAATGTAATACATGCACTTGATATTAAAACCCATCAAGGAGCATATCTTCATTGTGGAACAGATGATTATGACCTTAAACAACTTAATATGCTTAAACCAAAAGAAGGTAGTCTATTGATTAGATCAAAAACAGATCCATTCTGTGAAGATATGGAACTTGATTTACAAGTCATAATGAACTGGGTGGACCGATATAAATTGAATTATGAACTAGTGCACGTATCGGGTCACGCTTATGGACCAAGCCTGGCTAAACTTGTGACTGAGATCAATCCAAAAATAGTCATACCAACACATACACAGCACGCAGAGGCATTTGAAGGGATATTAAGGAACTTCGGATATGAAGGAAGAATCATCTGTCCAACTAAAAACATGATTGAAGAATGCAATAAAAGGGATGAGAATGACAAGCCGACTGGTACCATAGAATCATTTGTCTTTGAAAAGGATGAATCCAATGTAATTGTGAAAATGGTTGAGAAGAAATCGAGATAAATAATGGAATGTACAACCCACAAGAAATCATAATTTTATAGTTTGCTTGTAAGTGATCAAGAAAAATTTTCAGATATAGATGTGCTCCTTTCTGAATTTCATTTCCGAAGACATGATCTATCAACTGGAGAATTGTTTGCTAATGCATTTTTCAAACATCATTATGATTCTAATTATCAAGAAATTATTTTAGAACAATTATGTCGGTCAACTCAATTTGATTCCTCTTTGCAGGAGCATATTGAAGGTATAATATCACATTCAGAGTTTTTTGAATTCTCAGTTGATTTTATGGGAACATTACATGAAACTGAAAGAATGATAAAAAGTAATGTTGAATCCCTTCAGCGTGAAGAAAGGCAAAAAATAAGAAATTTATGTTGTCAGAATATCCAAGAAATATGCAACTATTTTGAATCAAAATCAAAAATTAAGAAAACGGGATTTGATGTTGAAAGTACGCTTGGGGTGTTATATTATTATATTTTTGATTTTAAAAAATCGGAAGAATTCTTTTTGGAATCAATAAAAAAATATCAAACTATTGATTCATTTGTATATCTAAGCGAATTGATGTTTTTCAATTCAAAACATGAATTGGCAGCCATATTTTTAGAACAGGCACTTTTGAGAATGAATTTATTTAAGCAAGGATCGAAATATGGATTACAATTGCAAAACCCAGAATTCCCCACAATACATAAAATCTCTGGACCAATCTTTTTTGGTCCAGAAAAAATTATTGCAAAAAAATCAACTAATCTAGATGATTTAATTAATGAATTTCGCATTACAAATACTGCTAGTAATCTACGATTCTCATCTCCTGAATCAATGTATCCGCAACCAATCACAATTTTGGAAAATTTTGGGTATTATTATTTATTTGAACGCCGACTCCAAGGTAAAGATATTTTTGGGATAATTAATAATGCAAATATTCCAGAAGAAAACAAAACATGGGCGCTTGAATTAATAATCGATAATCTTGAATTGATTCACTTCAGACTACCAAAACATCCGGATCTAAAGCCCACTATTAATTTCTGGAATCAGGCAAGAAAAAGAATCCACACATTACAGATACAAAATGAGCTTAAAAAACAAATGATTGATAGTTATACTCCTGTTTTGAAAGCATTGAATGTTGAAAATAACCAAAAAGTATATTATAAAGATTCCAACCCACATAATTGGTTATTAGAACCACAACGAAAACAAGATCATTTAATTTTATTGCTTCGATTAATTCTTTACCCATTTGGATTGTAACCAAAAAAGCCCTTCTAAGAGTTGCATTAAACTCAGACTCGCTATATTTTAAAATACTTTTAAGTAAACATAGATTACCTGTATGTTCAAGCACAACAAAACCCATAAAAAGATCTTTAAGCAATTCTTGAACTAATGCAAATTGCTTTTCATCCTTCAATTTAATACTTATCTCATCATGACCACTTTTATGGAGACTTGAAAGAGTCCATCTTAAGGCTCTTTCATCAAGATTTGTTGCGTCTAAATCGTATTTATTGATATCTATTTCTGAATCTGTTATAATCTGTAGTGACCTACCATTTTCCTTGATTTCAATCTCCTGACCTTTTATAACATTATATTTCTTACACCATGCATTCGGGAGACTAATTACAAATGTCTTCCGGGCCATGAGGATTACTTTCCGTTTCATAAATGCGGGGAATATCAACCGATTTATAAACTTATCATAAAATGATTCTATGAAATCCCCATGGAATCAAAAAAATACAGTATCCACATTAATTATGTAAACACTACAGCCACCCCATATCGAGAACTACATCACAAATAACACCCAAATGCAGCATACGGTACCTGGTGCAGTGTTGAACTTAGCAATCATAGTTTGGGAGAAGGATATATCAAATCCATCCCAATCAAAACCAGTACATCGGTGACGTCGCAAGAGACATCATACACGATGTACCGCTTGAATCACACAGGACTTCTGCTTATATTTATCATTTATTATTTTAGACTACCACTGCTGCAATTATCTTCAGTGTTGTGAATATTCCCGATTTTTGTTTTGCTTCGAGCAAGAAACCCATGACAATCCATATAAGCCATCACACATACTTTAATCCGAATTGTGGGGGTGCTTGTAAAATGTTGAGATGTCCATTATGTGAATCCAGAGATGTGGATGTATTGGCCCATAATAACATAGATTGCCTTATGTGCCGTGCATGTGGTTATGATGGTCTGGCAATCAGTGACTATGATCGTGATGTCTGGGAATTCCAGAGATTACGCGGAAACATATAACGGGGGTGCTAAAAAAATGAAAATATGTCCTTTATGTGCGTCCAGTTATGTTCAAGTACTGGTCCATAAAAAAGTGGAGATTCTAGTGTGCGATGCATGTGGATATGACAGCCAGGGAATCAGTGATTATTACACAGATATTTGGGAATTTCAAAAGACACACGAAAAGAATGATAATTTCACTTAAAATTCATATTTTCCCATACGAAAACCATTGTTTCCTACTTCACGCCACATCGTTATATCTCCTTTTTTTATTATCACCCTTTCAGGCGGCTTTCTGTGTGCTCTTTTATAATAAAGAAAACCGCCAATCACCAATCCAATCAATAGTATAAGACCGCTAGCAGATAGAGCTACAGGAGAAGATGATTCTTCGATATAATCAGATTTCCCTTGTGGTTGCTCTGTGCTCGACTGCCTTGGATCTATCACTTTTTTTTCATTCTCGATTGCTTGCATCGGGTTATCTTGTTTAGATTCATCTACTAATTTCCAGGCTGAACCAGTTATGCTTCCACATGAATCAACTTCTGAAGGTTTACCTTCGTCACTTGCGCAGTATCCTTCATTCTTGCATGTCCTATATCTATAACTATTGGAATCACATTCACTCCAATCAGTACAAGTCCACTTTTCACATGAATCTACTAGATCCCTCACTGCCGGTTCTTCGATAGTAGTGCCAAAAAATATCGGTGATGTTGTTGTTTTATTGCTTGTATCGGTCTGAGAATCATCTTCTGTATCATCTTCGTCTTCAACAACAGGGTTCGCAAGTGTCGTGAAATTTAATACTGCTGTTTGATAGATATCACCAGATGCATTGAGCCATATTATATAATAATGAGTTGTATTCACAGATAATGATCCAATGGCTGTATGATGTGAAGTGCGATTATAGATATCAAGGACATAGTTCGACATATCACCAGAGCTCTCACCATAGTATATCACTTTCATCGCCGGATATGTGCTTATAAAATCGAATGTCACTGTCGTGTTTGTCACGGCCAGGGTCAGATTCACGATTGTGAACACGATTGGTTCTTCTGTGAAATTAGTCTCATCAGTCGTGAAATTCAATATACCCGTCAGATATGAGGCGTTCCTTGCAGTCGTCGTGTTGATTCGATAATAATAGGTGGTGTTCTGTTGAAGGGAACCAAGGATATGTGAATGGCCGATAATATATGTACCACTTGTCAGAATGCCAGTCAACGAAGACTGAGAAGTGCCATATGTGATCCTTGTCTTAGCTGATACAGTTGAAGTGAAATTGAAAGTCGCGCTCTGGTTCGTCATCGTGACTATAACATCTGTCACTGTCGGTACAGGACCATAATCCCATAATGTAGAAAAATTGAGCAATGAGCTTTGATTGGAACCATTCAATGCGTTTGTGATGTTGACACGATAATAATACATTGTAGAATTTGATAGCCCTGTAAGCAGGATTGAATGATTGCTCGCATAAGTGAGATTTGAGATATTCGATGTCAATGTCGGACTGAGACCATATGATATCATCAGAACAACACCCTCGTTAGAACTGACATCTATCGATGCAGTGGTATTCGTGACAGATACTGTGATATTGAGAAATGCAGGGGCGGATGGAACAGTAAGTTCTATTGTCGTGTTCGTAGCAAGAGTGGTGAAATTGAGCAATGAACTCTGATTAGATCCATTCAACGAGTTTGTGATATTAACACGATAATAGTACATTGTAGAATTCAGGAGATCTGACAACTGCAATGAATGATTCTCAGAAAAAGTGCTGTTGGACACATTCCATTGCAATGTGGAATTTAAGCCATAGAAGATTATGATCGATACGCTTTCATTGGAACTTATATTCAATAGAGCGCTTTCGTTAGTTACGCTTGCGTTGATATTGAGAAATGCAGGGGCGGATGGAACAGTAAGATCTATTGTCGTGTTCGTAGCAAGAGTGGTGAAATTGAGCAATGAGCTTTTATTAGAACCATTCAACGAGTTTGTGATATTGACACGATAATAGTACATTGTAGAATTCAAAAGATCGGACAACTGCAATGAATGATTCTCAGAAAAAGTGCTGTTGGACACATTCCATTGCAATGTGGAATTAAGACCATAATATAAAATCAGGCTGACACTTTCATTTGAAGATAGATTGATCATCGCTGTCTCGTTTGTGACAATGACAGAGAGATTCATGAGCCTAGGCGGAGATGGTGGATGCTGCGTGTGATTTGTTGTGAAATTCATGAGCAAAGATACATTCGAGCCGCCAAAGACATCTGTGATATTTATACGATAGAAATAAGTCATGAAACTTAATAGTCCCGATATTAGCACAGAATGCTTTGCCAGGTAATTATCATTTGAGACATTCCAAAGCAAAGTGTAATTCAAACCATACCAAATGATAGTCTTGAAGCTTTCGTTTGATGTGACATTAATTAGAGCCGTTTCATTTGTGGCGGAAACACTTAGATTTAACAATGGTGGAGCAGGCGGTGGATCTGGAAATGGCCATCCTACGGGATATGTAGTGAAATTATAAAGGATAGACACATTAGATCCATCGTGGATATTAGTGATATTTATCTTAAAGAAATGGACTGTGGAATTCTGGAGCCCTGACAGGAGAAGTGAACTATAATTTGCGTAACCACCACTTGTCTCTGTCCATGTCAAAGTAGAGTTCAGGCCATAATTAATCCGGACTTTAACATCTTCATTTGATGTCACATTTATCCAGGCAGCTTCATCTGTAGGTTCTACTGTGAAATCTATGATGTTTGGGATCGAAGGTGGAGATTCTAAAGTGGTGAAATTTAAGATAGCAGAAGTATTCGAACCATCCAGGATATCTGTGTAGTTGATCTGATAGAAATACAGAGTGGAATTCGATAATCCGGTTAGAGATATGGTATGATTGAAGGAATAGGTGCTATTTGAGACATTCCAGATCAATGTGTGATTCAATCCATAGAAGATGATTATCGTCACACTATCGTTGAAAGAAGCATTGATCAATGCGCCCTCATTCGTCACTGTGACACTATTGTTCAAAAACAAAGGGGGCAATGGTGGGCCATCACCTTCATCGTCATCAGTCGCATTGTTGCATCCGCTATCAGCAAGATCGATATCGCCATCAAGGTCATTATCCACACCATCATTGCATTGATACACTGGTTCATCTGATTCATCATCATCAAGATCATCATCGCACCCGGCATCAGCAAGATCGATATTGCCATCAAGGTCATTATCTATACCGTCATTGCATTGGTACACAGGATCATCAGATTCGTCATTGTCAAGGTCATCTTCGCAGCCAGCATCAGCAAGATCGATATTACCATCAAGGTCATTGTCGACGCCATCAGCACACTGAGGGGGGTCGTCCGATTCGTCATCATCGCTTGGATCAGAGCAGCCAAGATCGGCCATATCAGTATTGCCATCCATGTCATTATCGACACCATCAGCGCACTGGGCAGGATCGTCCGATTCATCATTATCAAGGTCATCTTCGCAGCCGGCATCAGCAAGATCGATATTGCCATCCATATCATTATCTACACCGTCATTACATTGAGGAGGATCGTCAGATTCATCGTCATCGCTAGGGTCTGAGCAACCAAGGTCATCCATGTCGGTGTTACCATCCATATCATTATCATCACCATCGTTGCATTGTGTGATCGTGGCTTCGCTATCATCAGTTATATCCATGCAATCTGCATCGGCAAGGTCGATATCCCCATCCAGATCATTATCTATCCCGTCATCGCATTCTGTCGCATGGGCAAAAACGCTAAGAAACACCAAAAATAGCATTATGATAAATAACCAAGATAGAGAGAACTGCCTATGTCCGGACGTAGCCGGATTTTTCAATCCCATACGTATCACATTTTTTGTAGAGCTGCCGCTATTCTTGTTCATCTTCACTATCGGTCCGCGGACAGCAGCCCCTTAATAATATTCTAGTATAGAAATCTGTTTTTGACATATATCTGGGTTTTTTATTATATAATCGAACAGAAGATATTATCTGACAAAAGAAGATAAATAGCACAACTATCAAGAAGATAGAACACTATTCTCCCTGGCAGAAAAATCCTGCAAAGATTTATATTTGATCCTAGCCATCAACAGAATTATGGGACTCATGGCTTTTTATGGCGGAAATCTGGATGAAGTTAAAAATGATCAAGTCAAGCAGATATTTATCAGGATCGCAGAAGAGATAGATACGATACTCCATATGAATGAAGAAGATATCCAGATGCTTCATGATGCACATCACGAACTGAAAATCGAAAGGAACATCCTTGAGAAATACAGATTATTGTTGTATGAACTAAAGAAGATACTTGCGCAGACAAAAATAAGAAAAAGGACAGTGAAGATGGTCCATGATTATGTCTTCAATCTATATCATATAGAACATGCCATGGGAAAAGAGCTTTTCAGAAGCAAAAATGAAGAGTTCAAGAGGCATTACCGTGATTTTAGGATACCACTCCTAAAGCAGGTGAAGGCTGAATCTGATAAATTGAAGAATTATTTCTGAGGTTCTTTCATATTTTCCATGGCGGTATTGAAATCTGACTGGCCGATCCTGATATCATCTGCCATCTCTGTCGTGATATCGACTATCTCGACCTTGTTCTGCCTGGAAAATCTTGTGAGAGCACAGTACATCGCAGAATTGCACAATTCTTCTATCTTTGCGCTAGAGAAATCACCTGTCTTTGACATCAAATCATCCATTCCGATATCACCCATCAAAGGACGATTTGCAAGATACAATCCAAATATATCTTTTCTTCCTGCATCATCCGGGTTTCCGATATAGATCTTCTTTGTGAATCTACCAGGTCTCAACAATGCCTCATCAAGTATATCAAGCTTATTTGTCGCTGCGAGTATCAAGACATTCTTTGTGTCTGAAAACCCATCCATCTCCTGGCAGAACTGCCCAAAAGAGATCCGAGTGTATTTGTCCATATCATCGCGGTTTGTGAAGAAACCATCAAGCTCATCGATGAATATTATTACAGATCTTCCTTTCTTTGAATCTTTTCTTGCATAGTCGAACAGCCTGCCCCAATTGTCTTCTGTGCCGCCGACATACCTTGAATTTATATCTTTTGGGGAGACACAATAAAACGACGAATCAGTGGTATTCGCAAGTATCTTGGCGAGTGTTGTCTTTCCATTGCCTGGCGGGCCATGGAACAAGATGCCTTTTGGCATAGGAAGCCTCAGTCTTTCAAACAATGCAGGATTTCTCATAGGACCTTCGATGTATTGGAAAAGCTCATCTTTCACACAATCAAGGCCCTTTATCATATCCCACCCATAATTCTCGACAGAGACTGAGAAGTCAAGTGTCCTTATCTCTTTCTTTCCGTCCTCGCTCTCTTTTATGGTCATCTGATCAAGCAATTTATCGATATATTCCACTTTGTCCATCGGAGATTCGACTGTCACAGACAATTCACCATAGCCTTTTGAAAATGTGAATACGTATTTTATCCCATCTATGAAAGTAGATATATTCGCATCGATCGGAAGCAGACCTTGTTCATCCATCACAATCATCTTCGGGACAGAATGGTTATTTGTCGAGGAGAGCTTGACATCGGTCCCTTTGTCCTTGATGAAATCATATAGCTTCTTCAATGATCCATAATGTTTATATTGCTTCTCGACATGTACAAAATCACGTCTAGCAGTCGCAAAAAGCGCCCTTAACTCTTCTAAGCGTTCTTTTGGACAGTCGATTTTAGCCTCAAGACCATCACGTAATCTTGATGAATCAAAACAGACTTTATATGTGGAATCTGAGACTTTCACTTCAAATACTGCCTTTATTGGGTAGAGACTTCCATCAGATGCAGTCTTCATCTCTGGAGAGCCTTTGAATTCGCCATCATATGACTTGTCTTTACCGATATTTATGATCTCACCCATTTCATTGAAATATCTCCACAGAAATTCTGCTGAATAATCAATGTCGTGCATATTCTCGACCAGTTCCACACGAGACAACAATGTACCTTCTTGTGATAGTTGTTTAGTCTCTTCGAGAGGCATTGATAAGGCTGGCTCTTTCATTCTGGGTACAGAGACTATGACAACATCAGAGACTCTTGGAGCCTCTATCGTTCCAGCGACAATATCCTTCTTTTTCCAGGGCCATTTCATGGACGATGGGATTTTTGATGAGTTTAAATAAGTTTCTGCTGCAAAAATTTATTAATCCCCATCACTAAAAATAGAATATAATGACATCATCTGATAATGACCCGATCAATCCAAGCAAGAATCTCTCAGTCAGAACAGTACTTCTTCCGATGAAATCAGAAGTGGACAAGATGCTAAGAGACCATCTGGAGACCAAGTCATGGATCGGTATGATGGATAAGATATTCAAGAAACGGCTGCTTTATGATGAATCCAACACATTCGCAGCGTTTGAGATGCTCTCAAAGCTGCTTGATAATATCTTAGACAGTGGGGTCTACCGTATAGGCAGGCTTAGACAGTTGCATAAAGATATATTCAAGATATACAATAATGAGCAATCATATTATCATGGCCATCTTGATCTGCGGGATGAATATATCAAAAAGATATCCGGTGGGAACCCAGATGCAAAAGCTTTGAAATCATATAATGATTATATCACCCATTATGAGGTTGTCAGGATACCTGTGATTGGCAGGTTGATGAAACATGCTGAAGAACTCATGAGACTTGTGATCAAATAAGATATATTAACAATTTAATCTATTATTTCCTTCTTCCAAACAGACAACCCGATCATCAGATATCTTGAATGCGGATATCTTTGGATTGTCGACGCGGGCCTTGCAGCAGATGTTGTTGGCTGTGTTGTTCGCGAGCGCATTGTAGTTGTTCTCAAGATCAGTGATATCACGTTTGAGATCAATGATATCATCTTTGAAAGATGTGAATTTCTTATCATATATGCTATCGAGATCCTCTAGTTCGCTCTCTTTCTCTTCGAGATCTTTCTTGCATTCTGCCTGCTGGGTCTTGAGTTTTGCCTGTAGATCTGATAGAGATATCCCTGATATCTTATTTGACATAGAGATATTGGTCTTCAGAGAAGATAATTCAGCATTGCATAACGAAAGCTTCTCATTCGCCTTTTCCAGAAATGAGATCAGATCATCTTTTACAGATATGCAACTTGACAGATTTGTGTCTGCCACAAGCAATCGTGAATTGAGATCTGCCTTCGCCGGGTCGTCTTTGATTATGACTGTCTCTTTGTAACTGTTGACAGCCGCCGCTTCATCTGTGTCTCCATCGAGTACTGTGTTACCGAAGATGCTTGGCCTTGCAATTATCAATCCAAGACCTGCCAGTATGAGAAATATCACCAATATCGTATTCGAATCTTTCTTCGGTCTTTTGAATGGATCCACCATTCTAGATGAGAAGGGCATATTTCTTTTAAATTTTACTCAAGAAAACATCTTTTTGTACTCGACATCGGCGATTATGACCTTTGACTGGCTCACAGCCTTGAATCTTATGGTCTTCAATTTATCAAGCTGGTTGAAGCTTATATGCACAGGAAAGACTTCTTCATGGTCCACGCCAGGCTGTAGACCTGCGATTGTCACTTTACGTCTGACTTGGTTCCTTATCAGGCTTTCATCATCTTCATCGAAAAGATATACATATAATGTGAAATCCAATGGAGAAATCATGTCGTTCTTGAAGATAACACTCATGTTCTTGATAGTGCCAAAATCTCTTCCAGAATCATCTTTTTCAAAACCGATGTCAAAAGGTATGATCTCAAGCATCTCGGAAAAATCTTCCGAGACATGGACTGCTTCAGAGGTGAAATTTTTACGAAGCACATAATCTCCCATTATGACATCCAATTCATCCTTCACACGGAATTTAAGAGTCTTCTCATTGTCACTGTTGCTCACTTGGACATTGACAGGCTGCTCAATCTGGATCTCTTCTCCAGGATCAAGCGGTCCCACATGGAATGTTATCTGCGGCTTTAGCCGTATCACAGAATCATCAGTGTCATCATAGAGATAGAACAAGACATCATATTCCTTTTTGAAAGCTATATCATTCACAATGGTGAATTTCAATGAATCCACGACCATATGACCGGATTTCTTTGTAGAATATTTGACATCATCAAGATAGAATCCAAGCTCACTAGAATATTTCGGTCCTTCATCGATGACAGGCGCTGGTTCCTCTTGCTTCTCTTCTACTGGTTCTGGCGCAGCGTTTTTCTGGATATCATCATATATCTTCTCAATCGCGGACTGGTCATTCACTGCCTGGCCTGTCGGATCAGATATCTTCTCAATCGCACTCAGGGCAATCACCACAACGCCTATGACTATAAGTATAAGCACTGGTTGCATACTTATCCAGGATGATCCTTTCGCTGTTTTTTTTGTATCTTCTTCCATTTTTAAATCCAAAAGAATTAATATTTAAAATATCATCTAAGATTTCGGTGTGCCGTATTTGTATGCAGTTACATCAACGCCTGCAGCCTTGTCCTTAAGCACAATCTTGACAGTCTTTTTCTCAGTCACATCATCAAAACCCATCATCCCGGAATCTCCAGCGATATTTTTCTTTGTCACGGGATTCCAGACATATATATCCGTAAATTCCTCTTTCTTGTTCGCTTTTACCTGTCCGTGAATCTCTGCCAGATTGATTGTGTGATAATTATTCTTAATCTCCTGAGCGTCATCGGCATCATAGACATAGATATTGATCGACGGATTCAGAAGATCGACATTAAGCCCGTTCTCGACTGTGAACGATACCTTCTCAAGATGTCCAAAATCATCTTTGGTATCGTCGACATTCCAATCGATCTTTGTGATTATAAGATTCACTGTGCCTGTTGTTATCTTGCTATCGGTCGATGTTGTCGTCGTGGTCGTAGTCTCTTCTTGCTCTGCTTCAGCATCAAGCTCTGCTAGGACATCATCTAAGTTAGTATCATCTTCTGTATCTTCTGTCTTTGCTTCGACAGTCTTGCTTAATTCAGAGAGATTCAGGACTTGGTATTCATTATTTTCATCTTCAAGTGCGGCTGCGGCTGCATCAAGCTCAGCATCAAGAGAATCACTTGAGTCTATAACACTCACACAGGATTTGTCTGGTTTCCATAGAAAATATGTGAAAAGGTTTGTCCCTATAAGCAGGAGCACTAACGCAACAAATATGAATCGTTCTATCTGCCGAGGTCGAAGACGTATTACAAACACCATTTTCCTTTCTAGGTACGTCATGTCTATTTATAAATATTTTGCCTAGCAGCTAGCCAAAGTCCCACCGACTATATTCGCCGCGATCAGGTTGAACAAAGCCACAACAGCAAATGCGATCAGAAAGTATTTCAGGGTCGCTCCCCTAAGATTCCTCGCAAGAAGATCCTGCTTTGCTAGCTCATCATTGCCATTCTGTATACCGCTCATGAGAATAGTCAGGATGATTGTTATCTGGACGACATAGAAACCCACTACCCATTGGAAATAATATGGCGCGACACCATCATTCATCAGGCTCAAAAGCCCTGTCGCACCGCTTCCGCCCTGTCCTGCCTGGATGCAGCTCATGGCACGGATAAGCTTTCCGATTATCGCGCTTATCATCGAAGTGATGCCAATGACAATCCCCGCGATCGCTGGTGATAGGAAATTGATCTGTGAACTTATAGAAGACACGACTTCTGACATGAGATCCTTCAATCTTTCATCTACTCTATGGATCTCTTTTATGTATCTTGCCACATTCAGAAGGGCAAGCGAAGCCACCTGTGGTCCTTTCTTAGCGCTCTGGATCAGGACTTTCATAGAACTTTTGATCATAGTAGATGGATAATATACCAAGGCACCGACTTTCTCATTGAATATAGCTTCATGAAGGCCAAGACCCATCCTACTCATGTTGTTTGTCACGTATTCAAAGAATGTGCCTGAATCTGTCCCCTGCATGACCTGCGCCACCTTGCCAAAAGCGATCTCTGCTGGTATCCCGTCACCTATTCTGTTTCCAAGCTGGAACAATGCAGAACCAAACTCAAGTTCAAGCTTCTTTGTCTTGTCCCTAAGTCCCATCAATTTCTCTGTACGCGAACGATAATAGAACGCGAGTGAGAACGCGAAACCAAGAGGAAGCGCAAGAGAGAACAATGTCGCGCCAAGACCATATGGACCGCTTATATCTGCTTCAGTCACACCGTCTCCGATTGGTTCTCTATATTCTAAGAATGCGATCTTCGACATCTCGACCCTTTCCATGTGAAACTCACCCTGGACATCTAATGCAAGATCCCAATCAGCGCCTAAGACCATATGTATCAGCAATGGAAAGAACGCGATGAGCGCCATGACAAGGAACATCATCACTGGCACTTTATAAGGCGTTATATTGATTGTCTTGCCAGCGATATTCATCAGATGCTGCTTGCCTTTCTTGTCCTGTTCCTTCATAAGATTCGAGATATCAGAATCACCATACCCTGTCGGCCTTGTCGCGAGGATCTTGAGTCCCATGTAATATACCATTATTGGGAGGAAGATGTTATAGAGCGCTGCGAGATGATACCATCCGACATTATCCATAAAAGTCACGACCAATGGCAGAAGCACCATGCCAAGTATCGGCATGATGACACCCATCATGTGAAGCATTGTTATAGGCGACTTCAGGTTCTGTGCATAATGAAGCATCTTTTCATATGTCTCTTCCAAGATCACATCAAGAGATTTATCGAGAAGTGCGATACGTCTCTGCTCAGTCGATTCATAGAGGCTTGATTGGATCAGATGCATAGCTTCGACAAATTCGAAATTGTATTCTTTCCAATTCTCAAGATACACATCAAGCGACACTTTGATATTATCATATTTCTGCATCTCGACATCCCAAAGCACCTTCTTGAAGTCTATCGATAATGGTGGATTGAGATGCTCTGCCGCGAAATCTATCGCGTGTTCGAGGTTTGACGTATGACGCATGTAAGTGACGATATAGAATATGCAAAGGACCATCTGGTTCGATGCCTTAAGCCTCCAGTTCTGCGCAAGGAATTCAGGCATGTTCTGAAGAGGCATGATCATGGTCGCGGCAAGCACAATCGAGAAAAATATGAAAAACATTGAGATATCGCCTTTGAAGATCATGAACAGCATCTGAGAGAAAAGTAGCAGGAACATCATAGTCGCGAGCGGAAGGACAAATGAAGCGCTCCATGCACCATCGGGTGTCATGTTAAGATGCGCTTGATAGATATATTTCTCAAGAAGCTTCCTTTTCTCTTGTGCTGGTTTGATCTTGAGCGTCTTTTCTGAAAAATTGCAGAGTTTTTCATATATGTTTGGCAGACCACCAAGCATCTCTTCTTTGAAAAATCTATATTCTTCGCTTGTGATCTTCTTGATTTCATCAGCACTCTTGGCACCAGGGTCAGTTCGCTCCTGAAAACTCGCCATATCTTCGCCAAGCTGCTCACGCAACCTGTTCTTGAATTTCATGCGGATATTATCATAATCGGCCATTCTTTTCATTTCACTTGTCGAAGTTTTGCCTCACGCTTTAGCCATTCTTCCCATTCGCGGATGATTCGTTTTGACTCGACCTCACCGACTTCATCCCTTAGCTTGCCTGAGATCAGATGGAACATGTCGTTGCATTTTATTGTGAAAGGTGCTTCAAGCATATCAGGGTCGTTGAGCTTCAACGAATAATCCACCTGCATCTGTTTCAGTTCGCCCCTCAGATTGATGTTGTCCCAGATTGCATCCCAATTGCCAGCATATTCACGCACATTCGCAGCGATCGCTTTAAGCACATCGATGTCCCCATTGATCAGATCAGTAGTCGGAAGGAGAGTGTCTTTCTTTGCATCATACTTCATCAGATCAACAAAACCATGCTCAGAGAGCGGATCCTCTTCCCAGTCTTTTCTCACTTCAGTAAGTGAGATCACTCTTCTGAGCTTCTTCAGTCCATCGACAGACTTTATCGGATTCGCGATAAGGATCACATCTGTCGCCTTGAAAGAGGTCTTTGGGACTCCTATGTCATTTACGACCCTGTCAAAAACACCATATGGACTGTCACCATGGATGGTCCCTGCAACCACGTTCGCTGCAGCACCTACACGCATGGCTTCATAGAGCGCTTTCGCTTCTGTGCTCCTGACTTCGCCGACTATCAAGGATGAATCTCCAAGACGCAATGTGCTCCTTATACCAAAGTCAGCACCGACCTCATTCGTACCTAAGGATAATGCGCTCCCTACCTTCAACGGCTGGATATTGAAACCTAGCTTTCTCATCGAAGCTGTCGGAAGCTCAAGTGTATCTTCTACAGTGATGATACGATAACGACGCATTATCTCTATCAATAAAGCAGATAACAGAGATGATTTTCCTGATCCCCTAGTCCCTGCGACCATCATTGACCTTGTCCCGTCGATAAGGAAACTCAGAAGCCCTGCCGCCATCTTGTTTATGCTTTTCACTTTTATGAAAAGAGGCAACGTCCATGGCCTGTCACGATGCCGCCTAAATGAGAATGCGAGGCCCGTCGGATCGAGTGGTTCTGTTATCGTCGACACTCGCGCGGATGCAACAGGAAGGTCGATGTCTGTATCAAGGATTGGATTCGCTTCATCTAATGGTCGTCCGGACATCAATCGCAGTTTTGTTGCCCAGGACTCTGCTTCGGTCTTTGTCGGGATGATGTTCGTGTAGCAATCATCATAGTCTTGATGCACGATGAACATCGGGATGTTTCCCATCGGCGAATTGATAGAGATATCCTGGATCTTATCATCTGCGAGCAATACCTCGACAAGGCCAAAGCCTACAGTATATCTGACAAGTATCTCAGCAAGCTGCTTTGTCTCTTTTGTGGTGAGTTTGATACGTTTGTAATCTATCAGTTCTTCTATCAGGTCGGTGCTCACGTTGAGGAAGACCTCACGCATTCTCTCTGGATCGACAAATTCTTCTCTTTGAGGCTTATGCTCGGCCATTATCTTCCTTGCCATGTCAAGAATCTCATATTGATCTTCTGAGAGACGAAACTCTGGCGGCATCACGTGATAGAGATACTGGACAGAATCAGGAAATTTGAATATCGTGATCTCTATGTCATCTCCGACGATGTAGTTGTCGATCTCTTCTGCATCTGGCGGATATGCAGCCATGAGTTTTGTGAACATGAAATCTGGTTTTATTACTGGATGAAAGATCTCTCTATACACATCTCTGTTCCCTATACGATATCCAGAGAGATAGGTCTGAGCAAGAATGACTATTTGTGTTTTCGCAAGAAGATCAAGGACATATTTCAGAACAGATATGTAACGCTGCTGCACAGTCGCAAGCTCCATATCTGTAATCTTTTGGAGATTCAGTTTCTCTCGTCTAAGAATCCTCTTCAATTCGACATATGAACCAACTGGATCAGATTTGAGTTTTCTGAATATGATGTTCTGGACTTCCATGTAACGAACAGAATCTTTTGGATTGACAGCGGCGCCTGCTCTTTGGAACATGCTTTGAAAATTGAAGACATCTTTTTGCTTGACAAGATGCTTGTAGAGCCTTGCGAGCTCAATGAGCATGGCTGTCTGGCCCTGATCGTATTCAATATCACGCTTCTGATAGAAGACGATCTTTGTTATGTTTTGTATCTCTGTGAGTTTGTCTATTGTCAGTGCCATACAGAAACTATCGTCCTCTATCGACGGGACCCTTGGAGTTTCCTGATAGTTTATCCGGAGTATAGCATCTTCTCCTTCTCTTATTATCTGGTGTGTGAACGCACCCCTTTTGTTTCCGAATAATACCATACTACCCCTCAGAGATTACACAACTTTATTATAACTATATAGTTATATTTAATATAAAGAACTTTTAGGTCTAAGAGATATAAAAAGCTTCGGGTAGTACATTTCAAGGGTGGCCATATGGAAGATCCAAATATGATCAAGAATGCAGTATCAGGCCAGGATGCCATGTTTTCTCCAGATAACCTGCCACCTATAGATAATGGATTACCTGCTATCGACCAGGACCAAAATAATTCTATAACAAATATAGACCGTAGGTTACGTGTCCTTGAAGAGAGATTCTCGAACCTACACAGGAGAAGCCAGGTCTCTGAACAGAATGTCCTAAAATCACAAAAAGATCTGACAAAAGAGATAAAATTGAGCGCTGCTGAAGCAAGAGAACTCAAGATGCAGATCCATGACATACGGGAGAAGTTCAGGATATTGGTGAGTGAGCTTAGGAACTATGCCACGAAAGAGGAATTCAAGGTCCTTGAGAAATATGTCAACCTATGGGAGCCTGTGACGTTTGTTTCGAGGAACGAAGTCGATCGATTGATCATGGAAGCTGTAGAACAACGTTTCGCTGATCTAAACATCCGTATCCAGCAGGAGAAGTTCATCGAGCAGGAAGTCGCGAAGACTTTTGCCAGGATGAAAAGCACCGGACAGTATTAGGAATTCTGGCATTGTTGTTTTATAATGCTACGTAATATCTATTTGGGTCTTGGCTTTTGCTTAAGATTTTTCTTATTCTGTCTGCAATCTAAGCTCTGTTTACTTGGGTATGGGTTCTAGGTCTTGCACTTCTGTTATCCGAGGCGAATGAAAAGAAAGATTTAAGAATTCTCATAAGTCTCTTCTGGCTTGGCCTTCGGGGCTGTGGTCTAACTCGGCCCACTTTTTGCACGGACTTGATTTTGTTTAATTTCTTTTCCATTTTGTAGTCCTGTTCCATTCTGTCTGCCTACAAAACCTGGACTAAAAGTAGGGAATTTGGTAAAGCCAAATTCGTTTTATGTATTGTGCTGTGAGCAAAAGCGAACAGTACTGTTTTGATCAAGCTCCAGGCAAACGACGTTTGCTGGACACGGCAACCATGGGTTGCCAGCGTTTTTCAAAAATGTTGTGCGGGACTAAAAATAAGGAGTCAGACAAACCTGCCTCGATCCAAGAGAAAGATTTAAGAATTCTCATAAGTCTCTTCTGGTTTGAACCTTTGGGGCTGTGGTCTAACTTGGTTATGATAAGTGGTTCGGGGCCGCTTTGTCGGGGTTCAAATATTGACGCCCGAAGTGGCAATGCTTCGAACGTCAGTGAGAAAGTCCTCGCAGCCCCATATTCTTATTTCAAATGAAGCAATAGCAGTTATCAGGTTAACCTCGCAACCCTTTTATTCCCAGGCAAAAGATTTATATGTTTGTGTGTTTTTTACACTAAATAGGTGATATCATGCCAAAGTATTTCGTCATCCATTACAAGCATTTCCCGCCGCAATCTGGCGGGTTCTGCAATGAACCATCCTACTACAAGATAACTCCATGCAAAGACCACAAAAAAGCTATGCAGGTCATCAGGAATTCAGATACACCCGTCCAGTATCTCACAGTGCCAGTAGATCTGGAAGCTAAACTTGAATTGAAGATCAAAGATGGGAAATTATCTTATAAAGAAACCAGAGATCCAAATCAAGAAGGGACGTATTTCATCATTGTCAAAAAGCCAGGTGTCATCACAATCGGAGAGCAGCATAGTTCATTGGATGCTGTCATCGACAGACTTATCTCTATGCCACATTGGGAAAAAAGTACAGTCTATGTCACAGAGAAGATCGATAGGTTTCCAAAAGATCAATGAAATATCTTATATCAACCTTCATCTGCGATTACTTTATTGAAATGCCCACTGCAGTATCACAAGCACCACTACATGCAGAAGATATATCCATAGCGCGTTCTTTGAGATGAATAGAATCAGAGAATCAAATAATCTGCCAAGTTTCATGTTCCGGTTCTCTTTCCCTAATGATATCAGCAGAAAGAAAACGATCACAACAACAACAATAACACCCAACCTCTGAAGAATGTCGAAATCGAATACGATGAATTCATGGAACAGGTATGCGACTGACACCATGAAGAGCATGGCGGTCGAGCTCCATCTTCTCTTGAAGTTCACGAATGAATATCCGACGATTCCATACATGAGCGCCATCATACCAAAATCAATAATATTGCGCACATAGCTGTCCAGTATCCAGGCACACAATAATATCAGAAACAGGATCGATTGATTCACTTTTTGTCGTTTCAAGAAATTTAATATCACACGGACAAGAGCGATGTTTATCAGGATTATCAGGGTGATGCCCACATGATGTAATCCAATATATCTCGTGACGATATAGCCTATCTGAAGCGATATCGCGACAATCCATAGATTCCAACGCCACCTGTATGAAGAATTGAAACCAACCAAGAAAAGGAACAATGGAAATGCCGCCCGGCCAATCACCTGGAACCAGTTGTCGCCAGAGAAAAGGAAATAACCTATATGAGCTATGATCATACAGATGATCGCGATTATCTTGATGTAATCATAGAGATTCGGGCGAACTGGCTTTTTCATCTGATAATAAAGAACACTTGGGATTTAATAATTATCGTACATAGAAAATCACAGTTCTTTCATTGCATTCGGGCTCGCGCCGCCATGCCATGTGAATCTTGGCCGGATACGCACCTGATATATCTTTTCGTTCTTGTCATCGAAGACGACAGCGCATCCTTTCAGTGCAGGCAGATAGTTCATCGCGCGCACAAGACCATCCTGCATGTAGCTCTGTGCAAGAACACCAAGAGCAGAGACATCTATCTGCGCTGTGATCCTATGGCTGATCACTGTATCACTCTGAGTGAGAACATCAGAATGAATCTTTCCCGGCTGCTGCGTCGCAAGTATAAGAGATATCCCTGGCTGACGGCCTTCTCTTAAGATAGTGACCAGTGGTTCTGTCGCAGCTGTCGTGCCTTCTTTTGGCATGAATTCATGAGCCTCATCGATGACAAGCCACACCAACGGATAGTCCTGTTTCGCCACATTCATATTGGCTCCTTCAAAATATTGCTCGACATGTTTTATATTCTCATACTCTTCTGCTTTTCGGACGTTCATACGTTGGACAAAGAGATGTTTTGCGACTATTCCCACCACAAGCGCCTTCACATCCCAGCCGCCAGGCATCGTGGCATAGCAGCTCACATCAAGTACAGTCACCTGGCCGCCCTTCGCGAGATCTTTTAGTGGTGTGCTCTTCTCTGCAAAAAGACCCCATGCTTTCGCCATCTTAAACATCTGTGACACGACATTCTTTGTGTGTGTCTCGGCATTGACAGTCAATGAGGTTTGTATCAATTCATCAATAGAATATTTATGGCCTTGCTTCTCTCTTAGTGTCGATACCACATCAGCGATCATGATTCCGGATTCACTGTATTTCTCAACACGAAACGCCTTGCACCAGTCTTCTGCCTCAAGTTCTGCGGGATTTATGCTAAACGGCGCGCTTGTCGGTATGCCTTTCTTCTGATATTCATGATAGAATTTTTCAGGAGTATAGATCTTCACATCGATGCCCATAGGATACAGATTGTATGGCTCGAGAAGTTTCTTCTCTTTGTGATTTGGATGTGTCATGCTCCAATAGACACCCATCGTGTCAAGAAGGATTATGGACAGGTTGTTCCTTATCGCAGGTTCCAATAGTGAGAAACCTTCTGCAATCACACCCATTGTATATGATTTTCCGCCACCCCTTTTTCCGCAGATGAAAAAGACATGCGCATCAGTGACATCAAGATAGAGCTTTGGTCCAAGTTCCATATTGCTATTCTTCTCGATCCACTGCTTACCAAGAAGTATCGCACCTTTTGTCCCCCATCTTCTTGTGTCTGCCGGACTTCTGCCGACCACTATATCGTTCACAGGTTCCATCTATATTCAATCTATCAAAAAGGCATATAAAAACATGTCGATACGTAAGGTTTATATAAGATTAATTAGATTTATAAAGTAAAGTAGAGAGGAGTATCAAAAAAAAGGTGAGCGATTATGCCGGATCAGTTTCCTGAATTTCCACAAAGGCCGATGCAAGGTGGTTTTGACCAGATGCCAGGCCAGGATCAGTTCGGTGCTCCGGCGCAGATGGCGCCAGAGGAAGATGCTTCTAATGAAAGGGTAGTAGAATTGATCGAAGCTCTCATCGATGAGAAATGGTCTGATTTCACAGAGAATGTGAATAGGATCATCGAATGGAAAGACAAGACAGAAGGCAGGATCAATGAGATCGAGACCACAGTCAAGGATCTAAGGGGAGAATTCGACAAGCTGCATAATGCGATTCTCGAGAAAGTAGGCCAGTACGACCAGAATATCCATGATGTGGGGATCGAGATCAAGGCTCTTGAGAAAGTGTTCCAGAAGATTCTTCCTACACTCACTGAGAATGTCAACGAACTCTCAAGGATCACTAGGGATTTCAAGAAGAGAGATCAGGCAGGACCTGGGACACAGCAGTGAATGATTCTATAAAGGACAAGTCAAATATAGTGTGACCTCTTGCTTTTTGTAAAATTGAGAGCGACAATCCATGGGCTTAAGCAGATGGCGTTTGTTTGAGTCAATTCCATAGAACACAACCGATTTCAGCGAAGCTGAAATCCTACTTTTAATCCCGATTTTGCATAACGAGTCGAGCGAAGCGAGAGTCCTTACTTTTGGTCCAGCTTTACATAACGATTTCAACGAAGTTGAAATCCCACCTTTTAGTCCAGGTTTTGTAGATATACAACATAGAACAAGACTACAAAATGGAAAACAAATTAAACAAAATCAAGTCCGTACAAAAAGTGGAAGCGGTAGGGAGCCATAAGCCACCTTCTGTGGATCTCCGTCAGTTACGCGGGCAGATCTTCAGGACATTCGACTAAGCGGCCATAATGGCCTTGCTCAAGCAGGGGCTCACCGTTTCATCGTATCCCTAAAAAACGTCTGCGGGTTATCTCATCTTAGTCACCTAAGACTTCGCGCGCGTCATCCTATGATAGGGCCGTGTCGTTTCTGAGTGGTTGCCATGGATTTCTCCATCTGACTTTCGAACAGCTGCCTTTTGAATAGAGGGCGGACTTTCCTCAGCACCAATAAAGGCACCGTCAGCCCTGTGACTCCACTACCAACGCATTGGAATCTGGGCGGCATTAAATACCTTTCGCAACAAGTATTTAAATGAGATAGGACTCCTTTTGGCACTAGGAGGTCAAATAGGATGATAGACAAGACAGATTTTGACAGTATGCTTGATGATATGCAGAGTTTCTCAGAAGAGAGAGAGAAAGTGATCCTTTCATCACGCGAAGTCGTTAAGATATCAAAACAGCTCATATATGCTGTGCATAGAAGCGACATGAAAAGCGCAGAAGAGCACGCAAAGAAGATAAAAGAGAAATATATAGAAGCGACAGCTGTCGCGCATAAAGGACACGCTCTTGCATCCATAGGTGCTTACAAAGTCGCAGGGCAGGAATTTGTCGAGGCCATGTGCTACCTTGGCTATGTCAAGGACAAGAGGATACTGACAAGCAAAGAACTTGGTGTCGAGACAGAACATTATCTGCTTGGGCTTTGCGACCTGACTGGTGAACTTGTGAGAAAAGCAGTCAATTCAGGTATCAAAGAAGATTATGAAAGTGTGCTCAAGATCAAAGAGCTGATCGAAGAGATGTATGGCCAATTCATCAGGTTCGACTTCCAGGGTGGAGAATTGAGAAAGAAATTTGATTCCATAAAATATGATCTGAACAAACTCGAGAATATGGTCTATGAGCTTAAGCTGAAAGGTAAGATCTGATGAATGATAAGCAAGTATTGAAATATATATACGAACTTGGCTGCATGAAATATGTGAAGCGCTCTGGCTGGTGGGTCGCGAGGATAAAGGACCCTGAGACTATCGCGGAGCATTCGCATAGGACATCGATCATCGCTTATTTTCTTGGGCTCATGGAAAGAGCAGATGCACAGAAATGCGCCATGATCGCTATGTTCCATGAAACAAGCGAAACCAGGATAAATGATGCGCATAAGATCGCAGTGAGATATTTTGACCATAAAGATGCAGAAGAGAAAGCCACACGAGATCAAGTCAAGGTATTGCCAGGTATTTTTAAAGAGAAAGTCTCGGCCTTTCAGGAGGAATGGCTTTCTATGGAATCAAAAGAAGCCATCATCGCAAAAGATGCGGATTATCTTGAATGCGCGATCCAGGCACGGGAATATTTTGACGCAGGATACAAGGATACTTGGGACTGGATCAAGAACACAAAAAAAAGATTGAAGACTGAATCTGCGAAAAGGTTGCTGTCTTTGGCAGAAAAGACAGATTCAAATTCATGGTGGGAAGGATTAAAAAACAGGTGATCGAAGATGTTTGAGTTCAATGGAATAAGATTAGATTGGTTGGGACATGATGGATTCAAGATTATGGCTCATAAAGTAATCTATATAGATCCATTCCAGCTCGAATCTGTCGACGAGAAAGCCGACATGGTACTTATCACACATGGACATTATGATCATTGTTCTATACCAGACATAAAGAAAGTGCTTAAGGAAGATTCTGTGATCGTCTGCCATCCTGACTGCGTGAGCAAAATATCAAGCCTTGGAAAAGAGATACGGATCGCGGAGATCGGGAAAAAGATCCTCATAAGTGATGTAAAGATCGAGCCAGTGCCGGCTTATAATATCGGCAAAGATTTCCATCCGAAAGATAATCAATGGATCGGATATATTGTGGAGATGGATGGGACAAGAGTGTACCATGCTGGCGACACAGACCTTATCCCTGAGATGGATCATATAAGAGCTGATGTAGCACTGCTTCCAGTATCAGGCACATATGTGATGACTGCAGAAGAAGCCGCAAAAGCGATCCTGAAGATAAAACCTAAGTTTGCGATACCCATGCATTATGGCGCTATCATCGGAAACAAGTCAGATGCTGAGAGATTCAAGTCGCTTGTGACAAGCGCAGAAGTATTTATTTTTTGATGTGCCCTTTGTATGTGCAGGTGACAGGGATTCCTTTGTATGAATCTGGTATCAACTGTCCCATCACTTTCTTGAATCCTTCATCTGCTATCGTGAATCCATCACTTCTCACAATGGCTTCCAGCCCGCTTGGCTTTGCCACGACGGCAAGTGTGAAACCATAAGCATCAAGGATGAGCTGATATGTAAATTTGAATGCGCCTTTATGTTTCATCGCATCCGCAAGATAGTTCTTCATGTGTTTTATATGGTTCTTCACTTATTTATTCCTTTCTGCCAAAAGTGATTGATACAATGCAAACAGCACATAATCTTTTTATAATGTTTTTTCATCCCTATCGATCATGAGAAAGAAAAATAAGATGCAGGAAGGATTGACATATGATGATGTCCTTCTCATGCCAAGAAGATCTTGCATCTTGCCAGACGAAGTAGAATTAAAGGCTTTGTTGACAAACAAGATCAAACTAAACATACCAATTGTGAGCGCTGCTATGGACACAGTCACTGAAAGCAGGCTCGCATGCACGATGGCTATGGAAGGGGGGATCGGTATAATCCATCGGAACATGGCACCGATGAAACAGGCTGAGGAAGTGAGAAAAGTCAAGAAAGCGCATTCATGGATTATAACAAACCCAAGGACGATAACAAAAGATCAATCGCTTGAATATGCTAAAAGAGTCATGGATGAATTCAATGTGTCAGGGCTTCCGGTCGTCGAAGATGGAATCCTCAAAGGAATATTGACAAACAGGGATCTTAGATTCGAAAGCGATATGCAAAAAAGCGTGGATAAAAAGATGATGACGGAAGTCATCACTGTGCCGCTTGGCACTTCTATCGAAGATGCCATATTTCTTCTTGACAAACATAGGATCGAGAAGCTTCCTGTCGTGGATGAGCATGGCAAGCTGCATGGTTTGATCACTGTGAAAGATATCGAGGCAAAACAGAAGCATCCTCTGCTCGCGAAAGATGCTTATGGACGGATGCTCGTCGGCGCTGCTGTCGGTCCTAATGATATGATACGGGTCAATGAGCTTGTAAAGGCCGAAGCAGATGTCATTGTCATTGATACAGCGCATGGACATTCGATGAATGTCATAAAGACCATCAAGATGATCAAATCAGAACATGATATCGAGATTATCGCAGGAAATGTCGCGACACCTGAAGCGACTGAAGAATTGATCGCAGCTGGAGCCGATGCTGTAAAGATAGGGATCGGACCTGGCGCTATATGCACAACAAGGATCATATCTGGTGTAGGTGTCCCACAGATATCAGCAATCATAGATTGTTCTTATGTCGCTGATGCACATAGGATACCAGTGATCGCCGATGGCGGAATCAGGTATTCAGGTGACATCGCAAAAGCCATCGCTGCTGGCGCATCGACTGTCATGCTTGGCTCACTGCTTGCAGGGACTGATGAAAGCCCTGGAAAGACAGTGTTTGTCGGTGGGAGGAAATACAAGCAATATCGCGGGATGGGTTCTATTGGTGCGATGGATAAGGGCTCAAAAGACAGATATTTCCAGAACGCGGGATCCAAGAAACTAGTGCCTGAAGGTGTCGAAGGGATTGTGCCATACAAAGGCAATGTAAATGAATATCTCTATCAATTGATAGGTGGCATAAAGAGCGCTATGGGTTACACGGGCTGTAGAGACATAGCTGAGCTTAGAAAAAACGCGCAGTTCACAAAGATAACCTCTGCAGGGTTAAAAGAAAGCCATCCGCATGGAATCTCCATCACTGATGAAGCGCCGAATTATCACGCCAGATAAACTTTAATAAGATCGAATATTCAGATAATTTTTATGTTTAACATACGATTTCCAAGAAAGATGATACTGCCAACAGTGTTGTCTTCTTTGTATCAATTCATTATATTCATGTTCCTTCCGTTGCTTTCGCCATTCATCAAGACCATATTGAAAGATGAAGTGATGTTAAGCCTGATATTCTCTTTGTTTCCATTGAGCATAATCATATTCACACCGATCATAGGCCATGTATCTGACATGATCGGGAGAAAACGGGTGATCTTCTTTGGGATCTTATGTCAGATATTCGCTGTGTTCCTGTATATCATCGCAGAGAATGTATGGCCAATCATAATCGCGAGGCTGCTCGATGGCATAGCGCTCACTTCTGTTGTCATCATGGGACTTGCCAAAGTCGAGGATCTTGCAGAGAATAGATCAAGAGGTCTTGTCGCTGGTTTTTTCTTGAGTCTTTTGAATCTTGGCGCGATAGCAGGCCCTGTCGCAGGTGGATATATCGCTGAAAGATTCAATGTGAGGATCGTCTTCCTGATTGCGTTCAATTGTCTGCTCATGCTTCTTTTGATGGCATTGATATTCTACCGGAGCAATCATCCAAAGCAAAAGATATCACGAGATGCTTTTTCATTCATTAATGATATAAAACAGTTCTTGTCTATCCGCGAGCTTCAGGGGATGGCCATACTTGGGATCATCACGCATGCGACACAGCCGGCGATCAGGGTCTTTCTGCCGCTTCTTATCATCGAAAGATTTGGATTATCGTATGAGCACGTAGGTATCGCATTCTTCTGTTTTGCTTTGTTTATGATGTTTGAATTCTTCACTGGATGGCTTGCTGACAGTCTTGGTAGGATCAAGATCATCATCTTTGGGACGTTTGGGATTGGTGTCGGTTTCTGCCTGATTGGATTCTCAAGTAGCTGGGCATCATTGATCTGGTCACTTTTATTTGTCTCTTTTGCGAACTCATTATGGAATTCTGGAGCATGGGCACTCATGAGTGATATAGGTGAAGAACATAAGAAACAAGGCAGTGTCATGGGGTCATATATGTCGATTGCAGAGATAGGTGCGCTGCTTAGCTATTTCACGTCGGGATTCATCGCGAAATTTTTTGGAGTGAGTTATCTCATGATATGCAATGGACTGCTTATCATTTTTGGAAGTGCGATCGCTTTGTTGCTCTTTAAGAAAGTGCATCAATGATTATGATATGGACTAGATCTCTTTGTCGCTAGTTCAAGCAGATTCGCGATCTCTCCTGCTGAAAGCCTTCTAGTGTAGCCTGCTTTAAGTTTTCCAATTGTCAGATCTCCGATTTTTGTCCGCTTCAATTCCTGGACATAGTAGCCGTGGGAGCCAAATATCCTCTTCACGATCTTGTTCTTGCCTTCATGTACTGTTATGGTCACTACCCTTTTATCATTAGAAATCACGTCAATATCTATATCTCTCACAAAACCATCCTTTAGTTTCACTCCACGTTTTATAGAATCGATATCTCCTTTCTGGATTGCCTTATCCAGTTTCGCTTCGTATGTCTTCTTTATCTCATACCTTGGGTGCATCATCATGTTCGCGAAGTTGCCGTCGTTTGTGAGAAGCAGAAGCCCTTCTGCGTTATAGTCGAGCCGACCGATCGGATATATACGCTCTTTGAACTTCAATAGATTCTTTATCGTCTTTTTTTCTGTGCCATCTGCGAGAGTCGTCTCATAGTTCTTCGGCTTGTACATCATGACATAGAGCTTTCTTGCATGGATGATCTTCTTGCCTTCGACTGTTATCTTATCTATCTCAGGATCTGCCTTGTCGCCAAGGATTATCTTCTTTCCATTGACCTTGACCTTGCCTTCCTCAATCAGGTCTTCGGCCTTTCGCCTGGAGCAGTATCCTGCATTTGATATTATCTTCTGGACTCGTTCCATAATTCAGGGGATGTAACGTCCTATTTAAAAGCCTGTCGCTGAGAAACTGGTTTAATGGAAAAAATACGTATCATTCCCATTTGGAGAGCGCCATTCTTCGAACAGCATGTTTCTCTTGAATCGCATGCCTCCCCTTAATTTCTTATATTCACATACGGAACATTAGGACAAGACTTAGGTAGTTCTCCAGACACACAAACATTATTCGGAGGTGTTTATACATGACATGGCGAACAATAAGCAGGCCGGGTTTTTTTGGCAAGAGAAGAGATGAGATAAAGAGCGGGTTTGATGAGAAGTATGGAAAAGACAATTGGCGCAGAGCGTACCAATGGGGAAGAGAGATCATCCCACGAGAGATGGCAATGCAGCTTTATGAAGATGGCTATCTAATGCACTTCAAGAGACATCTATCTGTGCTTGAATGGCTCATCAGCACAGCATGCGATGTATACGACAATGCAGAATCAAATGTCCATTCCGGACTTGACTATGCCGCGCAGGAGAACGATTCATGCCACCTGCAGGATATATCTATAAGAAGATGTATCGTCAGGCTTGGCAGATATTTCGAAGGAGATCATCTTGTCGAAATACGGTCGAAGTCAAGTGAAGGCGCGCACCTGTCACCAGGAAAAGTGCTGTTCCACATGCAGGAGATGATCAAGAAGCCGGGCCTGGAAAGCTGGTGGAATCCGGGCATGATTGAGGATTTCTATCAGAGCAACAAGCTTCTGCAGGTAAAAAGATAATTTTTTACCATTTTTCTACAATTTCTTTTTTAGCCATTGTATCTTGAGACGGGATTGTTCCAAAGTCGCAGTTCTTGCATGTCGCATCCAATGAAACCCAATCATCGGAATCCTTGTATTTTGAAAGAGCTCCTGGCAGTTTCGCCTGCACATAGACGTGCCCTGGGATGAAGACGAGCCTGGTATGCACACCGACAGACTCAAGCATGTTAGCAAGCAGAACGGCCATGCCATCGCAGTCAGCGCCGCCTGAAGAGAGCACTTCTAAGGCAGATTCCACATATTCATCAGGAGGGTCAGATATGTATTGGATCTCATTCCTGACGAAATAATACATGGCCTTCGCATGGCAGACCTGGCCGAATAGGCAGCTCTTCGAAGCCACTGTGTCAGATATACGTTTCACGTCTGGATCAGTATATACGAGATACAGATAATCTTCTTTACCTGTCACAGCACGTTTCTCTGATGAAGGGACAGGAACAGAAAGATCCGATAATGAAGGGATATTTTTTGGTGAGGGATCTGTCTTTATGGAATAGTAAGGGATGACAATCATGATTATCAGAAGACTGAAGAGAAGACCCAACATCACTTTGACCGCAGGATGCATTGTCTTTTGTTCTCGATGATCAGACATAGCATCTTCTATTATCTTTTTGTGGATGATATCTTGTCTATTCATACATATCCGATAAACAGAATACAATATAAAAAAACATCGCAAGAAATAGGGCATGACACCCCCATATAAATAGACAAAGATATTCTTTAAATATTTGCCACAAAAGTAGTATTACGATTTAAAATAAATCATATCTGCAGTCGAAAGATTTAATAATAATTCTCTGATAAAAGTAACTGATGGAGCGAGATGAAGCAATTGATCTTTTGAAGAAGCATTCCACAGATGATAAATCATTCAATGGTGTGCTTAGACATTCTCTTGCTGTATGCGATGTGGCTGTCGGACTAGGACAGGATTCACTTGATCATGGTTTCTTTGTCGACATTGGATTCATAGAGACCGCTTCTATATTGCATGATATAGGACGGTTCCAGTGTCCACCAGGCACAAAGGGGTCTGTGATGCATGGAATCAGAGGAGCTGCGATATTGAGAGAAGAGAATCTACCAGAGCATGCTCTTGTTGCTGAGAGGCATCTTGGCGCAGGGATCACAGTCGAAGATATCGATAATAACAATCTTCCCATACCACGAAAAGAATATATTCCAAAGACAGCAGAAGAGAAGATAATCACCTATGCAGATAAGATTGTCAGCGATGACAGAATCATAACCATCGATGAGGCGATCGAGCGTTTCAGAAAAGAGATCGGAGAATCATGCGCGTCTCGGATGATAGATCTGCATAATGAGATCATGGGGTTTATCGGTAGAGAAGACAGAATCATAAAGAACTGAATTCTTTCTTGATTTTAGAAAGCAGATCATCATCTCTTATCAATGCTATCGCAGTCATCGCGAGCGCTTCTGCGCCGATTAATAATGCTTTCTTCGCTGTTTCTGTCTGTGTGGCTTTTGCGAAT
>Ga0210019_1000900_pt1 | contig 34296 bp, 38 predicted proteins | sample CryGeyCG2114_020_2_FD_183969 | JGI IMG/M metagenome (GOLD analysis project Ga0210019, IMG submission 183969) | Groundwater microbial communities from aquifer - Crystal Geyser CG11_big_fil_rev_8/21/14_0.20 (SPAdes) (version 2) | ecosystem: Environmental > Aquatic > Deep subsurface > Groundwater ...
GAATTAACCCAGAATTAAAACGTTTAAATGACCAACGTAGACGATCATAAGAAGTGATATGAATTATGAATAAGGAAGAATTTCAAAATAAGAATATTAAGGTTGAAGGCTCGTCTCTGGTGCAACTGGTCGAGCCTTATGAGTTACATCCGGATTACAAAATCGAGCTCTATCCAAATACAAAAGGTACAGATACTGGATTCGTTAAATTTGGTGAACTGAGGCCCAAAAAAGAAGGACTGCCTAAGTTTGTATTTCGCTGGGATCACCGTAAAACATGTGTTGATGTTGATATTTCACCGCAAGAAAATAAAGAAAAAAATCTTTGGGAGGTTCTCGGTTACGCTGGGCACCATCCGATAAAAATACCTTCCGACGCCCGCAAATATGAGGTTGAAATTAAAAAAAAGTTGCCGGATCAAATCATTTTCAAAGGAGTATTGGATGTGGGTGTCTTAATCGGGTCCTTCATTAAAGATAGTATTTCTGTATCAGACTCTGTTTCAGGCAAAATTATTAAGCCTGGGGATAGCTCTGAAAATGTTTGAAAAGAATTATAGAGATTAATTCCGGGGACATCATACTTATTTTTTGACACCAGACGAGGAGCAGGTAGAGTCCTGGTCATGGGCCGAATTGCCAGAGTTGTTGTTCCAAAGGTTCCCCGGAATTCCACCGTTTCCCGCACCACCTGGTCCACATGCTCCTGGATTTTTCCCTGTTCCAGAACGTCATTTACCCTTGCGGGGCACGAAGGCAAAGGGAAATATCACGCCCACACCCCCATCCGTCATTCCCGCCTGCGCGGGAATGACGTGGGTTGACGCGGGAATGACGTGGGTGGTATTGGTGAAGACTTGCCTGGACTCTCGCATCGGGTAGGAGGCGGGATTGCCCCCGCCGTCCTGCATACGGTTCCGTACCACAGCGGTTCATATTGCACCTTGAATTCAGAAAAGCAGTTATTTTAATTGTAAAAATTCGTCAGTGGTCAAGCCTGTGTCTTTAATGATGCGGGCAAGCGTTCCCTTTTTTAATTCCTGATGCAGAGGAACCGTTACCTTGAGGATTTCCTGTGAAGCGGATTTTTCAAGCCTGACGTGGGAGCCTTTCTGGCGGGTGGCAATGAATCCGGCGCGTTTGAGCTTCTTAATCGCTTCAAGCCCGGACATGACGGGAAGCTTCATAAGGTAAGCTCGATTTTCTCCCCCTCAAAATCAAGCAGTTCGTTCGTGCCTTCTTCCAGATAAAGCTCAATGGCTTCTTTGATATTGGCAATCGCTTCCGCTTTGGAGTCGCCCTCGGAAACACAACCTCTCAGCGATGGGACATACGCGGTAAATCCTCCTTCTTCCTGAGGCTCCAGCACAACAGTGAGTTTCATGATGGTATGCGTTAGGGTGGACAATTATTAAGGCGTTTCGGTGGCCCTTGGCTTCTGCCATTCCGTCTGGTGATGAGCCTGGTTTTTTTAATTATAGTCCCTTTTGGCGCGGCAGGCAAGACGGGTGTAAAGAGCAAGTTGGTGAGGAATTCCGGGGATATCATACTTATTTTGGACACCCGACGAGGAGCAGGCAGAATCATGGTCATGGGCCGAATTGCCAGAGTTGTTGTTCCAAAGGGTTCTCAATGGCCCCACGCCGAGTGGGTGGAGTGCCTCCACAGGCAAATTACCTATCTTTATCCTGCGGGCAAGGGCTCTTTAGGGTCCTGAATCCATTGCCAGTTACCCCCACGGTTGGACTGGATATTGCATGAGTAAATCAGTAAGGTAAGGACTTCATCCATAATAATCCCCCTCATCCTAACCTTCTCCCTCCAGGGGAGAAGGAACTTTTTGCTTCCTCTCCCTTGAAGGGAGAGGACTGAGGTGAGGGTGGGTTAATAATGCTTTCAGCCCGAACATACGAATACTCATGCAATATGCGGCTTAGTGGAGTTGAATACGTTAAAACAAAATGTTACGATACATGCTAAATTATTTATAATAGCGATGTTCTGCACCTGCGGTTGGCCATGGATAAAATTTCGTTCAATTTGGCTCTATTCAGTTATCTTGTGGCCTCGTTAGGTTACTTTGTTTATCTGGCGTACAGGCGGCCTATGGTCTCGACCTTTGCCGGGTGGGCGGTGGCATTTGGTCTGCTGTGGCAGACTGTCACGATAGGGATTCGGTCCAGCCAGACCGGGCATGGGCCCTACACCTCTTCGTTTGAGGTGGCGTTGTTTCTGGCCTGGCTGATGGTGGTGGTCTATTTTTTGACCGAGTGGAAATATAAGATTAAGGATCTGGGGGCTTTTGTCATCCCCCTGGTTTTTATAGTTTTGTTGTTTTCGGCCTTCCTGTCGAAATATCCGGCGTTGGTACCGGAATCGGAGGAGGTGCGCTTCTGGCTCACCATGCACCGAACCCTTTCGATCATGGGATATGCGGCGTTTTCTATCGCATTTGCCGCCGGAATCATGTATCTCATTCAGGAACATCAGGTTAAATCGAAAAAGCTGGGTATGATGTATTTCCGGATGCCATCCCTTGAGGTTTTGGACGATTTGAACTTCAAGGTGATTATGATAGGGTTTCCGTTATTCACCCTGGGGTTTATGACCGGGTCCATTTGGAACATGGAGATGAACCTGCCATTTTTTTCGTGGGATGTGGCCCGCACCCTGCCTCTGGTGGTGACATGGCTGATCTACTGCCTTGTGTTTTTTGGCAGGATGTTGGTGGGTTTGCGGGGTAAAAAAGCCGCCCAAGGGGCCATCCTTGGATTTATAACGGTGATTGGGACTTACTTTCTACACATATTATGATATCAAGCGAACCAAATCTTATTCTGGTGGGAGTCAACCATAAGACCACCCCTGTAGAAATCCGGGAAAAACTTGCCTTTAATCAGGTTAAGCTGGAAGCTTCTCTGGAACATCTGGTCCGTTGCCCGGAAATTGCTGAAAACATTATTCTCTCCACCTGCAACCGGGTCGAAATTTATGCGCGCGTCGAAAATACCGACCAGGGTATTCACCTTCTGAAGGATTTCATTTGTGACTACCATGGTTTAACACGGGGTAGTCTGGACCAGTATTTTTACAGCTATACGGACACTCAGGCGGTTGAACATCTTTTCCGTGTTTCGGCGAGTCTGGACTCGATGATTCTGGGCGAGGCTCAGATTCTGGGCCAGGTGAAAGATGCCTACAGCACGGCCCGGGCCCTTAGCTCCACCGGGCTGGTTCTCAACCAGCTCTTTGAAAAAGCCTTCAACGTCGCTAAAAAAGTAAGGGAAGAGACCGGGATTTCCGAGCGCGGTGTTTCGATCAGTTCCGCCGCTGTGGAACTGGCTAAAAAGATTTTTGAGGATTTGGAAAATCATTCGGTGATGCTGGTGGGGACAGGCGAAATGGCCGAGCTTGCGGCAAAGCATCTCATTTCCTACGGAGTTAAAACTGTTTATGTCGCCAGCAGAACTTATGAACGGGCTATTTCCCTTGCCCAGACCCTGAATGGCTGTGCTTTGGGTTTTGAAGCTTTTAAGGAAGAGTTATACCGAGCCGATATTGTTATCACTTCGACTTCTGCGCCCAATTTCATTATTTCCAGGGAAATGATAGAGCAGGCTATCCATAAAAGAAAAAACAAGCCTATATTCCTCATCGACATTGCGGTTCCCCGGGATATCGCCCCGGAGGTGAACGATCTGGAAAATGTTTATTTATATGACATTGATGACCTGCAAAATGTGGTGAACGCCAACATGGAAGAACGGCAAAAGGAAGCTGAAAATGCCATGGAGATCATCAAGCAGGAAGTCACCAAATTCAACAATTGGTTTTCCACTCTCGACGCTGTTCCTACTATTATAGAAATGCGCAACCGCGCTGAGAGTATGCGCAAATATGAAGTAGAAAAAACGCTCAAGAACCTCACCCATCTTTCTAAAGAAGACCAGCAGGTTGTTCATCAATTAACTCAGTCGCTGGTCAACAAAATTCTGCATAAACCTACCATCAACCTGAAGAAGAAAATCCAATCTACCGATGGCCATATTTACTTAAAGGCCATTCGCCACTTATTTCATTTGGACGATTAATGGAACCCAGAAAAATTAAAATCGGTAGCAGGGGCAGTCCCCTTGCTTTATGGCAGGCTAATTGGATTAAAGGCCAGTTGGAAACGCAACATCCAGAAATTCCCGTTGAAATTGTTATTATAAAAACTTCCGGTGACAAGATTCAAGATGTGCCCTTGGCGAAAATAGGCGGCAAGGGTTTGTTCGTAAAGGAAATCGAAGAGGCCATGCTGAGAAACGAGATCGACTTTGCCGTTCACAGCATGAAGGATATGCCGATCAAGTTTCCCTATGCCTTGTGTATCGCGGCGGTGACGAAACGGGAGAATCCTTTCGACGCATTGATCTCTAAAAATAATATCAAGCTGGAAGATTTGCCGAAAGGCGCCAAGGTTGGGACGGGCAGTCTAAGGAGGATGTCACAATTACTTCGCTATCGTCCGGATTTAGAGCTGGTACCGCTTCGCGGAAATATTGAAACGCGAATCAAAAAGCTGGAAACGGAAGGGCTGGATGCGATTATTCTTGCGGCGGCGGGTCTCATCCGCATGGGCTGGGAAGAACAAATTTCAGAATACATCAGCCCCGAAATTTTACTGCCAGCGATGGGGCAGGGTGCTGTTGGGATTGAAGCGCGCAAACATGATGTCGATAACCAGATCCTGCTGGCGGACATGGATGATGAAGACACGCATTTGTCTCTGGATGCCGAGAGAGCCTTGGTCAGCGAGCTTGAAGGGGGTTGCAATGTTCCCATTGGCGCATTTGCCACGATAGAGGGTGATCAAATGAGCTTAAAAGGCCTGGTCGCAAGCCTTGATGGAAAGACGGTATATCAAACTGAATTACAGGGCGGCAAATTCAACGGCAAATCCTTGGGAAGAGCGGTGGGCCGCACGCTATTGGATATGGGCGGCGATAAGATCATGCAGGAAATTCATTCAGCGTGAAAGGTCTTAAAGCCAAACCTCTGCCGTGTTTAATCTTTCCAGAGCCAGTTCCCAGGCCGCATCGCGAAAGGTAAAATCTTTATTGTCATGCATGCGTGAAACCGTTTCGCCGACATTTTCAGAAGTGGTATTGTCGATCAAATTTTCCACATAGGTTCTGATTCCAGTTTGCTTAACTTTATCCGCATAAGCATCATCAACAATCATTTTCCTCTCAACCGCACAGCCAATCACCCCTCCGGCATTAACGATGAAATCCGTGAGCGACAAAATATTGCGGCGATGGTGAAGGTAATATTCAACCGGTTTACTGCTGGGCGTGTTTGCTCCCTGAAGAATATACCGGCATTGGATGCGGTCCGCGTTTTTTGCGGTGATGGCAGAGGGCCGGGCTGAGGGAATCAGGATGTCGCAGGGTGCTTCCAGGAGCCAGTCGAGCTTTTCCGGTGAAAATTTTCTTTCCACCTTCAAAGGATAGTTGATCAGTCCCCCCGGTTGCTTTCGAATTTTTTCCAATGCCTGCACATCGAGTCCATCAGGGTTCCATAACGCTGTATGAATGTCGGAGGCCCCGACAAGTGTCGCTCCCGCCTCCTCCAGTTTGAGGGCGGTGGGTGCGCCGACATTGCCAAAACCCTGGACCACAAATGTGGATCTGGATAAATCCAGGGACGCATCCATGGACTCAAGAGCTTTAATTCCCGAAACTAATCCGTGGGCGGTGAGCCCCCAGTCATCTATAGGGATTCCGCCATTTTCTATGGGTCGGCCAGCTCCACCCCGCGAATGTTTTTCAGTGCCCAGTTTGCGCGAATGATTATTGTAAATTATTTGGATGTCTTTTTCATTGGTTCCCATATCCGGGGCAGGGGCATAGTCGGGCAACTCAAACAGGCAATCGGCAAGTATTTCCATCAACGCTTCCCTGAAGGTGGGGGCCAGTTCAGGGGATTTAAGAATAACCCCTGCCTTGGCTCCGCCATAAGGCAGGCAGGCGGCACTGTTCTTCAAGGTCATGACCCGTGCCAACCGGGTAATCTCGTTTAAGCTGAGGCCCTGAACCATGCGAATGCCGCCAAGACCGGGCCCTCGCCGGGTATTATCAATCGAAATGTATCCCCAGGTTTCTGCGTTATCTGGGTCAATAATCTGGTAAATATTTTCAACAACCAACTCCGGGGTCATCGTAAAACGGTCTTCCTGGTTCTGGAGGGGAAGAGGAATGGCTTTCAGGCTTTTAGGAAGTTCAGACATTAGTGTTTCTTCTTGGCAGTGGGGTTGCTAAAATGGGTACTATCAAATTGGCGACTGCCGTTGTTATATACCATTTTAATTAATTAAGAACGATGTTAAATAAATCACTCCTGTCTGCTGATATACAATCCCTTATTCATACTGCTTTGGAGGAGGACATCCATCATGGTGATATCACCACAAGAAATATTTTTTCTCACGGGCAAATCTTCGAGGCTGAACTGATTGCCAAAGAAGCGTTGATATTAGCTGGCCTGGAAATTTTCAAATCTCTGTTCCTGAAACTGGATTCAGGAACGGTTTTTTTTTCAGAGCCCTTTAAGGATGGCGATTCAGTGGCCAGGGGTTCTACGATTCTCAAATTCCGCTGTGATGGTGTGAAACTGTTGGAAGGGGAACGATCCGGGCTGAACATTCTGCAATGGTTAAGCGGCATTGCAACACTCACCCGCAAGTTTGTCGATGAGGTGCATCCGGTTACGGTGCTGGATACGCGCAAGACCACGCCGGGACTGAGGGTATTTGAAAAATATGCAGTGCGCTGTGGCGGTGGGTCAAATCATCGATTTGGACTGTATGACGCGGTGATGATTAAAGACAATCATATCAAATCTGCGGGAAGTATTTTCCGGGCGGTGGAAAAAATACGGGAAGGCCTGGGAAATAAAATTCACATTGAAGTCGAAACCCAAAACCTGGTCGAGGTTCGAGAGGCATTGGAGAGCAGGGTCGGCACCATCATGCTGGATAATATGAGAATGGACATGATCCGTGAGGCTGTAAAACTCATTGGTGGCCGGGCCAAGGTTGAAATCAGCGGCGGCGTAAATTTCGAAAGCTTGAAGGAGATATCGAAGACTGGGGCCGATTTTGTATCGGTAGGGGCGCTAACCCATTCCGCCCCGGCTGTAGATATCAGCATGAACATCATTTCGGGTTGAACTCAGATGCCTTGTAAAGACACAACATCACAGATAACCGTCATCCTCGATGAGAGGGATTGTCTCGTCAGTTTTGATTTTTCAAAACTTACCTGCCAGAAGTCTGTGGGTGGAGGGACCGGTTTTGTGGAATATTGTCGCGGTAAACATATTGGCGAAGTGGTAAAACTGGAGTTTAGCGATCTAGTGGTTGATCTCGGACTGACCGATTCGGAAGAACAATTCCTTTTGTACCTGGAATGGGACGCCTTGGGGGCCGCTCTCAGCCAATACCAGGGCAGTTCAAACGAAGTGGATCGGGACCGGTATCAGATCGCCACCATTGCTTATGAATCCGACCGGGTGGAGATCCGGCAAATGGTGGCATCGCCGGAAGAAATGCCAAAACTCATTCCCTGCCGAAAACGCGAGGCTTCTTAATCATCAGGATAAAGCCGAACTAAACGGACATACCCTTGGGAATAATCTTGATCAAATTGTTGCGCATTGCCAGAGACATAGGAAAAATAAAATGCCGCCTGCTGGTCAAAGGGCAAACACCACGACGCATTTCCTCCCCCTGTTGCAAATAAAGGGTCCAGGTGAATTTCACAGTTGGACCGGGCCATGATCGTGCATTCGGGCATGAATAATTTTTCAATTTCTTCTTTTTCCGGGATGCGCCAGTCATGATACCCGAGATAGTCTTTCTTGTTCATTTCATCGACAAATTGCAGGGCCTCCTGAAATGTCAACCAATCCTGAGCCACAGGCCAGGAGTCCACTTGAGCCCACACCAGACCGGTATCATGGTCTAACAGGGTTCCATTCCCATTATCTTCAAACCTGCTTATTTCATTCATTTACAAAAACTCCAAAAGCTCACCGACCTGCGAACATTTATAAAAAACGAAAATTTAAATATTAACGTAGCCGAATTACTCTGTGAAGCCCTAATTTGCGGGAAATCAGGTGATGGTGAATTTGCCGCTAGAAATCAGGGCCTTAATTTGATACAACCCAAAGGTTGCGATTATTTGGATTATTTCAATATAACTGAATTTATGGCCTGATGAGTAAAAAAAACAATCAAACAATTTTATGGATATTAATTATCCTGTTTTCGGTGCCGGGTATTGTTTTCGCGCAAGCAGATTGCGGAGAGAAGATTCCTCCCCTGGGGATTTTTGAACAGATTTCACAATATGCCTTGTGGCTTGCATTAGCCCTCATGATTCCGGGTATTCTTATTGATCATAAATTCTGGAAAAAGGCATTTTTGATCATGGCCTTGATCCCGTTTGCAGGTTGGGCTTATGTCAATTATTTAGTGGATTATAATGCGCTGAAAAAGGATATTTTCACACACAATGCCATGGCCGAGGCTACTCTGGCTAATATTGCCGAAGCTCAGGATAGGTATAAATCAGAGCAGGGTAGCTATATTGGGGATTTGAGAAAACTTTATTCCCATATTGGCGGGGCAGGGGGCATGAACGAATGCGTGAAAATATTAAATGTGCAGGCAGGGTTCGACCATTGGAGTGCTGAAGCGGGGCATGTGTCGAGTCCGGACACAGTAATCTGGGACAGCCGAGCTGGCACCTCCCTGAAGAAAGGTTGACGAAACAATCAGTCTTTCCACCTGTCTACCATTCCGTTTAGAGAGACCATCCCGGTTACCTCATTATTTTCGATAACCATTGCGTAGGAAACATTAAAGTTGGTCAGGAATCGTGCGGCATAAGGAATAGGCATGTCGGCGGGGATCGATAAAACCGGTTTGGACATGATTTCATACACATGTGTTTCATGAAGTTTCCTGTTTTGAGCGATCACTTTCCGGGCAATATCTTTCATGGTCAAGATTCCATAAACATCATCAACATCCCTGGGCTCTACCAGTAGGGCGTTGATTTTTTTTTGTCGCATCATATTCAAGGTATCAGAAACTTTCATGATTCCGTCCACTTTGGTGAAATTAGGCATCATGACGTCCCGGACTTTTTGAATGTTGACCATTCCTATCTCCTTCGATTAGTTAAAAATAACGATCTTTAGCGTCTTTTTCCATGGTGGGCATCTGACTTTCCAGTCCAATAGCCCTGTCTACACTAAGGCTGAACGCAATGCCATTACCGTGTTCACTCAACTGTCCTGCCTCATAGATCGCTTCCATAATATTGTTGGCAATGAAATCCTCAACCAGGAAAAGGAGCATATCCTTTTGGGTTTCCATGGTCAGTCCCAAAAAAGATTTTTGCGAGTGAATCCCTTCTCCGCGTGCGTTAAGAATGGTGACCCCGGTAGCGCCAGCGGATTTTGCGGACTCAATCACATTGTCCTGATACTTCTCGTTAACCATTGCCAATATAACTTTAAAACGCATGAGTTTTTAACTCCTCAAGTTGGTTCATCAGTCTCTTTACGTTTTGTCCGTTTTTCGGTGATCATAGCATAGGCCATTACGGTGAACATAGGGAAAAGGGAGGCAAATGCGATCAACCCAAAGCCGTCTATCAACGGGGAACGCCCGGGAACATTGGAGGCTAACCCGATTCCCAATGCCGCGATCAACGGTACTGTTACGGTCGAGGTTGTGACGCCTCCCGAATCATAAGCGAGTGGAATAATCTGTTTTGGGGCAAACCAGGTCTGGATAAGTAAAAGAATGTATCCTGTAGCAATATAATAATGCAGGGGATCACCGGTTACTATGCGATAAGCACCCAATGTCACACCTGTAGCAACTCCCAGCGCGACGGTTATTCGCAAGCCCCACGCCGAAATAGCGCCGATGGTGATATCACGGGCTTTAAATGCTACCGCTATCAAAGCCGGTTCCGCCAAGGTGGTGGAAAACCCGATTAAAAAAGCAAAAACATAGGTCCACAAATAAATTCCAGGTGCTATATGTTTGGAATTTTGCAGAGTTTCCGCCATGACCGAATCATTGCCAGCGAGAAAGTGCAGATCGGTCAACTGATGGGCCATTTGGGTGCCGATAGGAAAAACGCATTGTTCCAGACCAACGATAAAAATTCCTAATCCCAGAACAACCAGAACCAATCCGACCAACTTTTGCTTCAGGTGAGGAATAGCTTTTCGGATTATAGCGATCTGGAAAAAACCCAATACGAGAATAATGGGAAGAATATCAAACAACGTTCCGCTCAGCGCGTTTTCTAACAATTCAAGCATCCCGGAATTCATAAACCACTTGTGCCGTAGACCAAAATTCCATAACCAAGAACGAATATGATGGGGCTGAGGCATGCCAGCGCTATCAGTCCAAAACCATCCAGCATCGGGTTTCGACCCCTAATGGATGTGGCCAACCCTACACCCAGGGCCGTGACCAATGGGACTGTGATGGTGGAAGTTGCTATTCCACCCGAATCATAAGCAATTCCTATAATCTCCTGAGGTGCGAAAAATGTGGTGATGACGATGAGGGTATATCCACCAATAATAAACCAGATCAAGGGCCAGCCTTTCAGGATACGGGCGACCCCAATGGCAATGGCTAAGCCAACCGAAAACGCAACGGTAAAGCGAAGACCCAGAACAAAACTGGCAATGGCACTTTTATCGTTTCCGATAGCACCCGCCCCAGCGGCAAGTTCTCCGGCTTTGCTGGCGATAATTGTTAAAGCAGGTTCGGCAATGGTGGTGGAGAACCCCAGAGAGAATCCAAAAAAAATAATCCACCAAGTGCTCCCTTTTAAAGCAAATTCATTGGCCATTTTTTCGCCAATGGGAAAAAGTGCGCTTTCCAGACCCAATATGAAAATGAAAAGCCCCATGACAACCAGTACGATTCCGAATAGTGTTTGGCTTAATTGTGGAAACGGTTTTTGAATAATGACCATTTGAAAAAATGCAATAACGACTATAATGGGAAATACGTCCATGAAAGCCGAAAATATTTTTGAAAACAGGAGTTTTGCGATATCCACAGGGCTAGAAAAATCCTTGGAAGGTTTAAGTTAAATGTTTAATGCGCATATTGCATGAGAGGTTGTAAATCACCCCAGCCCCTCTTTGAAAAAGAGGGGTCCATTGAAACTCCCCCTTCTGCGAAGGGGGTTGGGGGGATTTGGTTTCCCTGTTTTTGAACAGGACGGTAATTTTTCAAAAACACATTTTGTAATTCAAAAAATATTCGGTCGGAATGTAACCGTTTGCCCTTACAAAACCTGTATTTGCTCATGTTAAACTTTTTACTCATGAAATATGCGGGTTAACTATATTTGGTATTAAAAAATTTCAGTTTCAGTGCCAGAAAACAGGTGTGCAAATTTGGCGCTCTTTCCGGGGAAAGTATAACAAAAATATATGAAAAATTAGCAGGTTGCTGAAAAACTCCGCAAACCGTCATCCTTGAGGAGCCCCTTCAACTTTGCTCAGGGCAGGCTCCGGCGACGAAGGATCTCGAAGTTCCTTATAAAACAAGAAGAGAGATTACCCGTTCCGGGCACGAAAGCTAAGGTGAAATACCACGTCTTCGCTGACGCTCAGAATGACATGCGAAAGAGTTTTTCAGCACCCTGTTAGTTATTATAGTCTTATCAACGGATCATGAACCAAAAAGAAAATCAGGGGAAATATGAGCTCAGAAGAATTAAACCAGGATGAATTGAATCAGGATGGTTTGAATAAAGAAATGCTTCTGGAGATTTTTTATAATACCAAAGGAAATATTGATGATATCAATGCGGCCATAGATTCCAGCTTGTTTGGCACACGCACTCGAAGTATTACATTGTTCGAGAAATTTGTGCGTGCCCGGTTATCTCTTAATCCAAATGTGCTCCGGCTGGTCGAACTGGAACTGACATGGGTTGAGGCAGTTTATTTAAGTCAATATCCTGGTCTGGAAAATGTCGAGGACCTGGATTTAAGGAAGAACCAATTGGGGGATGAGGGACTTGAAGCACTGTTATCTTCAGAAAAACTGGGCAATATCCGAAAACTGGACTTGAGAAACAATCAAATCACCCGCAGGGGGATGGAAGCTTTGGTGAATTCCGGGAAGCTGGAAAAGCTGGAAATACTTGATCTTCGTTCAAACAGGCTTGGAAAGGCTTGGGAGGTTAAGCTTAATTCAACCCTGAAGTTCCCAAAACTATCCTCGTTAAAAATAGCTTGAGCCAATGACTCTGGTTGTCCAAAAAATTTACAGAACCAGGCGGTTTTTATTTTCCCGGATTTTTTGAACTATTTTGTCGGCGATCTCATTCGCTTTCACCTCGTAAGACCCGTTTTCCAGAACATTGCGGAACTTGTTCACAAGTTCATGCCTGATTTCGCTGGCGATGGTCTTATTTTTACTGGTTGAGGCTTGAGCCTTGGAAGGCTCAGAAAGCGTAACCCGATCAACATGGCCAGAGGAAGGTTTGTTGCCGGTTTCCGGCTTCTTGCTTCCTTTGGCTACTCCATTGATGGTAGTGCGCCGACCTATTTTTGCAGTTAGTTCCAGTTTATCCATGATGATTTTTTATTGTTGCAGTAGCAATAATACTCCTTCAGGAATAAGGTTTGCCTGGCCCACCATTGCCGATGAAGATTGAACAAGCAGTTGTTGCCGGGTTAAGTCAGCAACCTCTTCAGCAAAATCCGCGTCTTTAATGGTAGCCGACGCGGCTGTTAAATTCTCAATGGACACATTCAGGTTATTAAGAGCCCTTGTGAACCGGTTTAGGGTTGCTCCAATACTAGCTCGGGCGGAGCTAATTTTTGTCAATGCATTATCAACCTTCGACAGTCCATCAATGGCATCCTGGAACGATGCTACGGAAAGGCCATCTAGATCAAGAGTGGCGGTGTCCGCTGAATCCAAATTCACGATTTCATTTAAATCTATTTGTCCACTTGCTTCTGAATCCAAGCCAACAACGACAACGACATGGTTACCGGCAGAGACGCTGGAGGCCAGAGCTCCATTCAAAAGTTTTTGGCCATTGAACTCTGTAGAACTGGCAATCCGGTTAAACTCATCTCTTAAAGTATTGATTTCAAGTTGCAGTGTATCCCGTTCTGTTTGACCCAGGGCTCCATCCGCTTCTGTTAAAACTTCCCGTATACGTATCAGGATGCTTGACTGTTCATTCAAGCCACCCTCGGCGACATTGATGAGGCTGATGCCATCGTTGAGGTTTCTTGCAGACTGTCTTAGAGTCCGGGCATCGGAACGAAGTAGCTCAGAAACGGCTTTATCAGCACCATTGACCTCGCGATCACCCGATGCAACCCTTCCAATTACGTCCCCAAGATTGCGGTTGTTGATCTCTAACCTGTTTTGAGCGACAGATGAATATAAATTATTGAAGATTCGTAGTGGCATTCCATTTCCTCCATGAAATTGGAATTTATAGGATTTAAAGGGTTTTCCAGCACCAAGCCCTCCAAGGCTCAGCAATTTTGTAACCCTTCATTGACGCAGTCTCCAAACTGCCTTAATTTTGTTACGGCTCAAATGCCAATTTCTTGAGTTTTTTTAATTAATTTCTTTTAAAAAAACAATGATTAGTGGTCGGAGGGGGGGTGGGTTGTTTTTCTAACCCCTGATTTCGCAATCTGTGGTTAGAAAAATATGACATAATTATTGGAGATTTGTGGCCAGGTCACATTTAATTCCTCAAAACAGGATTATTACAATGCATAAAGTCTTAAAAGTAGAAGGAATGACTTGCCAACACTGCGTTCAAACTGTAACGGAAACGGTGGGAAAACTGCCAGGTGTTGCAAAAGTCGAAGTCAACCTCGGGCAAAAAAAGGTAACCGTGGATTTTGACGAATCACAAACTCAAGTGGAAAGTATATCTGCTCAGATAGTCGAGGCAGGGTTTGAAGTAGTTGGGGGTTCCTGAAAAGGCAAAGATTTAAACAAGTGGGAGAGGGGTGAATTCAGGAATTCATTTTGCCAACCTTAATGCTGAGTACCTTTTCCTTTCCATCCCGGAATATTTTGACGGGAACCACCTTTCCTATCGTTGTATCCGCCACCAGCTTTTGAAAATATTTCAAGCTGGATATTGTTTTGCCGTCAAACTGGATGATAATATCGCCTCGAAGCATTCCCCCGGATTGAGCAGGAGTTTCATTTTCGATACTATTGACCAGAACCCCGACACCGGGTGTCTTCAGGCGGAAAGTATCTGCCAACTCCGGTGTCAAACCCTGAATACCAATTCCTAACCAGCCCCTTTCTACCGATCCATTGCGGATCAGTTGGTCTCCCACTTCCAGGGCCATTTCAACAGGGATAGCAAAACTCACTCCAGAGCCTATGGCCGCCACAGCGGTATTGATACCCACGATTTGACCGTCCAGATTAATCAATGGGCCCCCACTGTTGCCCGGATTAATGGATGCATCGGTCTGGATAAAATTTTCAAAATGACTGAACCCCAGATCTGTGCGTCCCGTTCCACTGACCACGCCAACGGTGACCGTGCCTTCAAGTCCATACGGATTACCAATAGCCATGACCCATTCACCGACATCCAGGGCAGTGGATTGTCCAAATTCTGGTTCAGGAAGCCTGCGCAGAGTCGATATTTTAAGGACCGCAAGGTCGGTGTAGGTGTCATGACCCAGGACTTTGGCAAAATATTCTTTCCCGTCGGATAATTTAATGAGGATCCGGTCGAGTTTTTCGACAACATGGTAATTGGTTAAAATGTGGCCGTTGGAACCCAGAATGATGCCGGAACCTACATTTTCAACACTATATTTTTTACCTGTCAGGTTTTGATTGAACCAGTTTCTTACCACTGCATACCAGGGTTTAGTGGTATGGGGATCATACCAGGAGGATTTTTCCACCAACTCCTTCACCTTATTCACGCTGACCACAGAGGGTTTGATTTTCTTTGCATTGCGTATGAAGGCATTTTGCAAGTCCATCAGGTTTTTATATTCCTGGCTTCTTTCCAGGCTACCGGGAGAAGTTTTGATCGGTGCTGTATAACTGTCCAGAAAAAATTCAGCATTAATAAAGGCAAAGGCAAGGATCAGGCAACCCCATGCAAGGGTACGGAAACGAGAGGCAGGTTTCGAATCAGGCATGTTTCAATCCGGTATAGATCGTTGTAATTCCGAAAGTCAACTCCTTGAAACCAACCGATTCAAAACCGGCTCCTTTCAAGATAGAAGCAAATTTTTCACCCTTAGGGAAAGTTCCCACAGAATCGGGCAGATAGGAATATGCGTTTTTGTGGCCGGAAATCCATCGCCCCATCACAGGTAAAATTTTCTCAAAATATAAACGATAAAGCCATTGCAAAAACCCATTCCGGGGGAAAGAAAATTCCAGGATCACGATTTTACCCTGGGGTTTCAAAACCCGGTGAATCTCATGAATCGCGTGGTTTATATCGGCAAAATTTCTGGCTCCGAATGCGGAGATGGCACCATCAAAGGTATTACTCTTAAGGGGCAGGTTTTCTGCCGCTCCGGGAAAAAGTTGCACAGACGATTGCATATTCCTGGCTTTCACCTTATTTTTACCCAATTCAAGCATGGCTGTGCTGAAGTCAACACCGATAACGCGTGACTTTCCTCGAAGGGCCAACTCAAGGGCAATGTCAGCGGTTCCTGTTGCAAGATCAAGGAAAAGCCGGTTTGCTATGGGTTCCAGTTTATTAACCGCCGCTTTTCTCCAATACCTGTCAAAACCAGCGCTCAACAGCCCGTTGAGAAAATCGTATCTTGGCGCTACGGCATTGAACATATCCTGAATTGGATTTGTCCTGACAACCGGAGCACTGAAACCTTGTTTGGTTTGAGGGGGTGACATGTCCAACATATTGATTTATATATTAAGATAAGAGTATAAAGTTTAGCATCAGTTGTTACCGGGTACAAGAAAGACTTGGTAATAAAGGGGTAGATGAAATTATTAAAGATGGAATAAGAATCTTTTTTTATGGGGTCTTGTTATGAAGACGGTTTTGGTTCTTCTGGCACCGGGATTTGAGGAGATTGAAACGATCACTGTTGTGGATATTTTAAGACGGGCCGGAGCAAGGGTAACTCTTGCAGGAACCCAGGAAGGTCCTCTGGAAGGCTCAAGAGGTATTTCTGTCCTTCCGGATGAGCAACTCGATAAGGTTCTGAAAATAGACTTTGATTTGATTGTTTTGCCAGGAGGCCAACCTGGGACCAATAACCTTAAAGATGATCCCCGAGTGCTCCAATTGTTGAAAAAGATGGACGGACTCAAAAAAAATATTGCCGCCATCTGCGCGGCCCCCCTGGTTTTAAATAAAGCCGGAATTCTGAAAGACCGCTGTGTCACCAGTCACCCTTCCGTTCAAAAGGATATGCAGGGTATCCAATACAGCGAAGACAGGGTAGTCGTGGATGGTCATATCATTACCAGCAAGTCCCCCGGTACAGCTATGGAGTTTTCGCTTAAACTTGTCGAAATCCTGTTTGGCAGGGAACGGAGAGATGTGGTCAATCAAGGAGTGCTGGCGAAAATATGATTTTTATGGGGGGTCGGCGTAAACTTTCAAACAAAACAATATTACCCGCCTGAGTCCGTTCATCCTCAGCTCAGGGAGGCTGTTTAAATCCCCCCAACCCCTCCTTCGTGGAGGAGACCTTTGCATAAGTGGTTCTGTATTGAGAAAAAGCGAGATCCTTCTTCGCCAAGGCTCATCAGGATGACAATACGATGGTTTCTGCATGTCATTCTGAGCGTAAGCGAAGAATCTCGGGGTTGTTGTGCAAAGGTCTCTTCGTGGAAGGGGGGCTTTAATGGACCCCTCTTTTTGAAGTACCCGTTCCGGGCATGAAGTTTACGGAAGGGGACACCACAAGGGGCTGGGGTGATTTGCCTTTTTGTTTTTCTCAGGTTTTACCCCCCAATTCGCCCGCGTAATTATGACACAGCCTCAGGGAGAGAGAGCCTTGCACAAGTCAAACGGGAAGGTCTCCTGCTCAGGGAGAGCCTGGAAATACTTCGAATCTAATTTATAGAATCCTCATCCAAGTACTCGACCAGGTAGTTAAAACTCTTAGTTTGATTGAGGCCAAATGAATATTAGTTATAGTCAGCTTTTAGTCAATAAAAGGCGCGTGAAACGCAGGATCCAGAAAAAAGCCGTTACTAAGGGGAGCCGTTGCTACCATTGCAGTGGTGCGTTTAAGGGATCTGAGGAGATTGAGACCTGCCTGATGTGCGGCCGGGAAAAGGGCCATCTATGCGCAAATTGTTCGTTTGCCCCTGAAACACAGGAAAAAAAGCTCGCCTGATACCCTCTAGGGCTCTCGTTGCATACACCCGGTAAACACTGGCTTGCATTGCCCACCGACACGAATTTTTTGAATTTCCTGCCTTGATATTTCCACATGGATCAACGAAGGCCGTTGCATTTCATACCCCTGTTCAATGACCATACGGATCTCTTCGTCATCATTAAAACTGGCCCAATAAGCACCCATGGCACCTGCCACGCTCCCTGTTGCAGGGTCTTCGGGAATTCCCAGACTGGGAGCAAATGCACGGACATGAACCGTATTTGCCCAGTCAACGGTTTCACGACAAAAGGGGTAAATCATATCAATCCCCAACGGTTTTAGCACCTCACTTAAAATCTGGGTATTTAACTCTATTTCCCTTATTTTAAATAAAGAAATGATCGGAACAATCAGGGCTGGAAAGCCTGTTGAGACCACGCGCAACGGAAAATTCCCATCCAAATCGTTGGCAGTAAGCCCTAAGGCTTGCGCGATTTTTTCAGACGGGTCCACTTCGTGCAGGGTTTGGGCTGGTGGGTGTTCCATGAAACTTTTATTCCCTTCAACCCACACAGAAATTATTCCTCCCTTGAAATTTAAACGCAGTGGATTTTTTTCCGGCACCACCAAAGCATTTTTTCTGAGAACGTAGGCGGTTCCGAGGGTAGGGTGGCCGGCAAAAGGAATCTCCCGTGTGGGCGTGAAAATGCGTACATCGAAATCCGCCTCATTTGTAGAAGAAGGGTAAACAAAGGTGGTTTCCGATAAATTCATCTCGCGAGCCACTTTTTGCAACTCCTCTTCCTGGAAACTTTGCCCGCTGGTGAAAACGGCCAAAGGGTTCCCACCAAAAATATGGTCGGTAAAAACATCGACTTGATAAAAAGGAATTTCCATTTCATTATCCAAGGTTTTTGCTAATCCACGATTTTAAAACATAAAGCGACCAGGGCCTTGACCAGGAACTGCGACCAGAAAGAAAATCGCCCCAGACCTTTTCCACTGCCGGTTGCGATACCATCCCCTCAAGTTGACGCAATGGAGAAAGCAACACGGTTTCAATTTCCGGGCGTAGCGCTCCACGCATCCACATTTCGAAGGGGAAGGTGAATCCCATCTTTTTTCGCCGCCAGACATTTTCCGGCAGTAGGGTTTTCATTGAGTTTATCAAAAGGGATTTGGCAGGCCCCGCTTTTTCTTTTCCTGGCAATCGGAACATCATTTCCACCAGCCGATGATCCATAAATGGGACTCGGACTTCAAGTGGATGTGCCATGCTCATCATGTCGGCATCCCGCAAAAGCATATTTTGCAGGTAGTGAAATGTTTCCAGATAAGAAATCTGGTTGAATAAATCATCGGTAGGGCATAGATCAATCTGCTCTTGACTGCGTTGATAGTCTTTTTCGATTTCAGTTCGCGCCTGGTTTTTATCGGCAAATAACTCAATAACAGGTTCCTGACAGAACAGGGCGCGAATGAGAAAATATTCATGGGCGCCGCTTAATTTCCCCTGCAACCAGTGCTGAATTTTGGTCGCCTGGTCAGAAGGAAAAAGGCCTTTACCCAAACCAATTCCCCAGTTCATGAGGGGAATATAGTTCAGCCATTTTTTTCTTTGCCGAAGTTTGGGGATTAACTGGAAGGAGGGGTAGCCGCCAAACAACTCGTCTCCTCCTAATCCGCTTAACGCTACTTTTAGTCCTACCTCATGGGCGGACCGCGATATCAGGTAAGTGTTGATGCCATCAATCGTTGGTTGATCCATAGCCGACAGGGAAGAGGGCAGAACCTGCAAAAGCTGGTCTCCGTCCAACCGCAACACATGATGATTGGTCTTGAACCGGTCCGCAACTTCCTGCGAATATTCCGACTCATCGAATTGTTTTTCTTGAAAACCGATGGTCAAGGTGGTGATGGGGTCATCAGAAGTGCTGGCTAATGTTCCAACCACGACACTGGAGTCAATGCCGCCGCTTAAAAACGCCCCCAGAGGAACATCGCTGACTCGGCGGCAACGAACGGCTTCTTCGATATTGTTCCTGACCTGCTGTTGAATTTCCGCGCCCGTTGGCGGGGAGCCTTCACTGTCAAATGGATTCCAATATTGTTTTTCTTCCCAATTACCATTTTTATCAATCCAAAAATAATGTCCGGGTTTCAACTCGCGCACTGAATTGACGATAGTTTCAGGGGCTTTGAAGTGGCCAAAGGAAAGATAGTGATAAAGTCCGGTCGGGTTTATGGATTTGTCGACAAAGCCGACTGCCAGCAAGGATCGCAATTCGGAGGCAAAAGCAAACTGCTGGTCCTGGCTATGGTAGTAGAGAGGTTTGATTCCCAAACGATCCCGGGCCACAAACAATGCTTCCTGTCGGCTGTCCCAGATGGCGAAAGAGAACATTCCGATGAGCCGGTCAAGGCAACCGATTCCCCAATGCTCGTAAGCTCTCAGTAAAACCTCCGTATCGGATTGAGAATGGAACGGGAACTTATCGCTCAGTTCCTTTCTCAGTTCTTTATAATTATAAATTTCGCTATTGGTGGAAACCCAGACCATCTTGTCATCGTTGGCCATCGGCTGATGCCCGCCCGGAGAAAGATCAATGATGGAGAATCTCTGGTGCCCGAGGTGGAGAATAGGGCCGCTGGCCGATCCAATACGTTCTTCACCCCGGTCATCCGGGCCACGGTGGCGCAAATGGTCCAGCATGGTCCGCAGAACTTTTCCGGGATTCTCCGGTTGAGCGGAAGGATCAAAATTGACGAAACCGGCGATACCGCACATAGGTGATGGGGAGTTTAATGAACCCCTCCTTACTCAATAGGGGCTGGGGCAATTTATAAGAAAATAGCGGACTTTTCAATTGAGCCCCCCTCATCCTGGCCTTCTCCCTCCAGGGGAGAAGGGATTCTTTGGAACCTCTCCCTTGAAGGGAGAGGTAAGGTGAGGGTGGTTATATAATGTTTTGTCCAGACTGGTTTCCGCCTCCGGTTTCAGACAAATATACTATCGGGGCCTGCGGCCTGATAGTCAAGTGTTTTTAAAAGCGGGTATCAATAGAATTATTGTCTTCTGAATCCGTATTTCCCTGACAGGCCCGTTAACTCAGGAATTATTCCAGGTTCCCATAACATATATTATGTCAACTAAGAGATGTTGGGTTTAAAAGGCGTGATTTAAAGGGGTTCCCTGCTTTGTTTTAGGTGTTTGTCGCCTTCGACCCTTCGAGAGCCACAGGGTGCCTCAGGCTGACTCCGGGTGAATCGGAGATAAGTATGGTGTCCCCGGAATTCACCGTTTCCCGCATCACCTGGTCCACATGACCCTGGATTTTTCCTTGTTCCAGAACGTCATTCCCGCGCAGGCGGGAATCCAGAAATTCTTCTCTCGCCCTTCTGGATTCCCGCCTGCGCGGGAATGACGTGGGTTGAAAGGTATTGGTGAAGACTTGCCTGGACTCTCGCATCCGGGTAGGAGGCGGGATTGCCCCCGTAATGTTGTTGTTCCAAAGGGTTCTCACTGGCCCCACGCCGAGTGGCTGAACACCTCATTTTCAGATGTGGTACAATGCCCGTAATCTTTTTTAGCTGGCACCTGCTCACTTTACTCCAAATTCTCCACAAGAAAGGGAGGAAATAGCATGATGAAACTCACCCGATCCATTGGCCTGATCGCCCTGCTCCTGCTGACTACCGCCTCGGCATATTCCCAGGGCGCCGGGATTGAGTGGGATATTCTTAATAAAGAAGTCATGTCGCTCTACCAAAAAGGGCAATATGACCGTGCCGTGATCGTTGCAAAAAAGGCGCTTGAGATTGCAGAGAAGGCCCTTGGCCCCGATCATCCCGATGTGGCCACGAGCCTGAATAACCTCGCGGAGCTGTACTACACCCAGGGCCAATATACCCAGGCCGAGCCGTTCTACAAGCGATCCCTGGCGATTTGGGAGAAGGCCCACGGCCCTGATCATCCCGATGTGGCCACGGGCCTGAATAACCTCGCGCTTCTGTACTACACCCAGGGCCAATATGCCCAGGCCGAGCCGTTCTACAAGCGATCCCTGGCGATTTGGGAGAAGGCCCTTGGCCCCGATCATCCCAATGTGGTCACGAGCCTTAAGAATATGGCGGTGCTCTATAGGGAAACGGGCAGAGTTGAGGCAGGACAGGAGTTGGAGAAGCGGGTTTTGGCTATCCGGGCCAGACAATGAGGTAAATCCCCCAGCCCCCTGAATTGTTCATGGGATCGTGTCTATCGTAGGGGCGAACGGCCGTTCGGCCCCTACAACCCCTCAATCCCCTTGCAGGGGAGGAGTTTTTCTATGCGTTCCCCTTTTTATGAAGGGAGGGAAGTTCACTATTTTAAGGAGTCTTTAACCGCTTTGGCGATGTGGTTGGCGGACAGGCCATATTTCTCGAACAGTTCGGGGCCGGTGCCGGTCTCGGCGAACTGATCTTTCACGGCGATTCGTTTGAACGGTTTGGAAATTTGCGCATCGAGCAGAACTTCGCCGACGGCAGAGCCCAATCCGCCTATGAGGTTATGATCTTCTGCCGTGATGACAGCCTTATGGCTGTCTGCGAGTTCAATAATGAGATCGCGGTCTATCGGTTTCAGCGTTGAGATATTCACCAGCGTAATATGGATACCGTCTTTTTCCAGCATTTCCATTGCGGTCAGGCTTTCCTGAACCATGATTCCCGTGGCGAAAATAACCAGATCGGAGCCTTTTTTGACCACCCTGCCCTTGCCGATTTCAAATTTGTAGGAACTGTCGAATATGCCTTTGACCTTTGATCTGCCAAGGCGAAAATAAGCCGGGCCAATATATTCGGCCAGGGCTCGGGTGGCCTGCATGGTTTCTTCCCAATCTGCCGGTTGCACCACGATCATGTTAGGAATGGCCCGCATATAGGCGATATCAACTATCATCTGCGCGGTGGGGCCATCTTCACCCACGGCCAGGCCGGTGTGCGTTCCCACCAGCTTAACGTTTGTGTTGGAGTACGCGACGCTGACCAAGACCTGATCCATGGTTCTACCAAGTAAAAAACAGGCAAAACCGGTGGCGAATGGAATTTTACCAGCGGTGGCCAGCCCAGCGGCGGTGCAGACCATATCGGCCTCGGCAATCCCCATATTAAAAAAGCGGTCGGGAAATTTATCGCCGAATTTTTTAGAACGTGTGCTGTCACTGACTCCAGCATCGAGAACAACAATGCGCGGATCAGAGCCTATTTCTACGAGGGCTGTGCCATAGGCATCACGGGTGGGTGCAGTTTGCATTTTTATACCAGTTCCTTTAAGGCTTTTTCGTAATCTTCCGGCGATGGTGCCACACCGTGCCAGGCGGTTTTGCCTTCCATAAAACTAACCCCTTTGCCCTTAATCGTGTCTGCGATGATTACACGGGGTTTTTCTGGATCCAGCGGAAGTTGTAACACGTCCATAATGGCTTTCATATCATGACCATCAATTCGATGAACATCCCAATTGAAGGCTCGCCATTTATCTTCCAGGGGCTCCAGGTCTTTCAAGTCTTTGGTGATATTATCCTGAGCAACCTTGTTGTAATCGACGATAGCAATAAGGTTGTTGGATTTGAATTTGTCTGCGGACATGGCCGCTTCCCAGATTTGTCCTTCCTGCAACTCACCATCCCCCAGAATGACGTAGACCTTGGAGTCATAGCCGTCCAGTCTGGTTCCCAGGGCTATTCCGTGGCCTATGCTTAGTCCCTGCCCCAGGCTTCCTGATGCAATTTCGACTCCAGGGGTTTTGGGGTGAGGATGCCCGGAAAGAAACCGTGGGCTGTTGATTTTGCGGTAGCTGTCCAGATCCGATTCCGCGATATAACCTGCCTTGGCAAGGACCGAATAATAAATTCCAGACGCATGGCCTTTACTTAGCAGAAACCGGTCTCTTTTGGGGTCTTTAGGGTTTTTGGGGTCGTATTTCAAGATTCCCCCAAAAAACAGGGCTGTCATGAGGTCCGTCGCGGAGAAACTGCCTCCGGGATGCCCTGACCCAGCCTGAAAAATTATTTTCAGGGCAAGTCTTCTTAATTCCAAAGCTGTTTTTTCGAGTTGCTTGATATCTGGGGTTGCCAATGGCCTGTCATTCATAAAAATATTCAAGGACACAAAATTGTGTCCCTGCTTATATCACAACCTCTTTGTTTTTGCGAATTGAAAAGAATATTTTTCTGGGCAGAAAAATATTTAATATCCAGAGTAATGCCCTTCAGCAGGCCGGTTATAAAGGTTTGGGCTTTTCAAGGAATTCACTGCAAAGCGAAAGAAGGTTTTCAAAGTTAACCGGTTTGGCAAAGAATGCATTCGCCCCGGCTTCAAGAACTTCTGCCTCGGAATATCTTAAATCCCCGGAGATCGCGATAATCTTGATATTTTTTGTTTTTTCATCGGACCGGAGATCTTTGCAAACTTCAACCCCATTAATGCCCGGAAGCGTGATATCAAGAATTATAATGGTAGGGTGGAACTCAGCGGCTTTTTTACCGGCCTCCCAGCCGTCATAGGCGGTTTCAACGACAAAATCGTTTTTAAGAAATATTTTTTTGAGTAAATCACAAAACTTTCTTTCGTCGTCGACAACAAGCACTTTGCGGATGGATTTTTCCCTTTCTTCCTTCTCAAGAATTTCCTTGATCATGGAAATGGTGTACCCCTTTTTTTGTAAGGCATAAACCTGTTTACAGCGTTCCTCGACCCATGCGGGATAATAACCGACAATCCCCTTGCCTCCCGGATGGCCTTCTTTCACAGGGTCAGGAAAAAAGCGGTATTTTTTCTGCCACAGCCAAAGGGTTTTACGGGTAATGGGAACTACTTTTAAAATATCAGCCGCTGTAATTCTTGACATGGTCTTCCTTCTGAAAATATTTTTTTATATGGGTTTTCATGATTCATTTGTTACGCATCTAACTATAAACCAATCCCCAAATTCGCGCAACAGTAAATGTAAAAATTTCTCAGCCAGATTTCTCTTCTGAATTCAAAAGCTATTCCATTTTTCTAATTATTTTTAAATTTGCAGGCAAAAAGCTAGTGTTAAAAATAGTTCATTTTAAAGTGTTAACTGGAAATGTTTGCTCATTTTGTGTTAAGAAACTAATCAAGCCTGTTTGCCAAAAATCCGATAAAATACTGATAATACGTTAATTTTAAAGACCCGCAACCTTGAAAAATGCCGGGAAACGGTACTGATTAGACGTTTCTTTTGGTGAGCCCTTTAAATATAATGGTTTTAACTCCTGCAACCTTTTTAGAGTCTTGTACTTCATGAAGAATACTTTGTTGTTTCTGCAATTTTTAATTTATTTTTTTTCACTACTTTCTAATTCTGTAGCCGGTGCGAGTGAGCCTTTACCTTTGACGTTGAAGGACACCGTGGAGAGAGTTTTAAAAAATAATATCAGCATTTCTGTTCAAGGTTATAACTCTCAAATAAGCGAGCAATCAATATTTGAAAAGGAAGCTGATTTTGATCCCACCGTGGATTTTGAGTTCACAGTAAAGGAAGAAACCCGGCAAAGGGCTTCAACGCTTGCCGACGCGAAGACCAGGAACCAGGATTATGACTGGGACTTTTCGGTTACTCAGAAATTCATCACCGGCGGGGATTTTGAACTATCTGTGGATAGTAACCGAAACCAAACCAGTTCTTCATTTACCTCTCTAAATCCGCTGTATTCCTCAGATATGGCCCTGACGGTCACCCAGCCTCTTCTTAAAGATTTTGGAATCGATCTCAACAAGCGCGAAATCTACATTGCGAAAAACGATCAAAAGATTTCTGATCATCAATTCACAGAAAAGGTCATTAATACTCTCACGGACGCTGAAAATATTTATTGGGACCTGGTTTTCAGCATTGAAGACCTGAAAGTCAAAGAAACTTCGCTTCAAAGAGCCCGTGATCTGGAAAAAAGGGTTAAGGCCCAGGTTGAAGTGGGAACCCTTGCGGAGTTGGAAATTCTTCAGGCCAAATCAGAGGTGGCTTCAAGGGATGAGCAACTCTTGAATGCCCAGAATTTGATAGAGGATAATGAAGATAGTCTTAAAAATATTATAAATATGTCTTTTGATTCAGAAGATGGTTTGAAAAATATCACTCCCGTAGACAGCCCTTCCTTTGAGCCGGGAAAAGAAAATTCGTTAGACGAAGCATTAAAGACTGCCCTCACCCAACGGCCGGACCTGTTGGCCAAGAAAAAGGAACTTGAAAACAGAAATATTGAAACTAAATATAATGAAAATCAAATGCTCCCTACTTTGGATCTGGTAGGCAGTCTGGGAATAAACGGTTTGAGTGGTGATTCTACGACAAAGAGCGGTGCCTATGATAAGGCTCTGTCGGAAGCGTTTTCGACGGAATTCCGTTTATGGCAGTTTGGTATCAATCTTAGTTATCCCATCGGAAACCGTGCCGCAAAGAGCCGGTTGGCGGCAAAAAGGCTGGAAGTGGCGCAATTGCTACTGGACATTAAAGATCTGGAAAAAAAAATTGTAGTGGAAGTTCGTGAAGCCCATCGTCAAATTGAAACTGACATCAAGAGGGTTCATTCTACCCGGGTTGCACGAAAACTTGCGGAAGAAAAATTGAATGCCGAGGAGAAAAAGTTTGAGGTGGGCTTGTCTACCAGCTTTAATGTGCTGGAGTTTCAGGAAGACCTTGCGGTAGAACAGAGTAACGAGATTAAAGCTCTTATCGATTACAACAAATCCAGAAACCGGTTAAATCAAGTCATTTCCCGGACCCTGGAAGCGCACGATATTAAACTGATTTCTAAAGAAAACTCATGAAAAAAACCCTGGTTTTTGTCGGGGTGGTTCTTCTTCTGGCTGGTCTGTATCTCTTCTTTTATAACACCAATGGCTCGGCGGAAGCACCGAAGCCAGTCTTCAAAACCTCGAAAGTGTTGCGTGGCGACTTATCGGTGAAAATTTCTGCCACTGGTATTGTGGAGCCTAATTTTAAAGTAGAGGTTAAGTCCAAAGCCAGTGGCGAAGTCTTGTCCTTTCCTTTTGAAGCAGGTGACCGGGTCAAAAAAGGAATGCTTCTTTTGCAACTGGATAAATCCGATGAAAAGAGAAATGTCGCTAAAGCCCGCACGGAATTGTCCAGTTCACAGGCAAAATATAAAAAAGCCGTGACGGCCCACCTCCTGCAAAAAACAAAATACGAGACAGATATAAAATCTACCCAATCAGAAATCGAAACGGCTCTTGCCAACCTCAAGGATTCTGAGGATAAACTAAAGCGGCAAAAAGAGCTTTTTGAAAAGAAGTTTGTCGCACAGGAATCTTTGGACACGGCTATCACCCTTTTCAAGGTAAACCAGGAAAAACTGGTTCAAGCGCAAACCCGGCTTCAAACAGCCAGGGACTCCATCCACGATATTACTATGAAGGAAAACGAGATTGAGTTGGTCCAGTCTGAAGTCAAGCGGTCTGAAATCGCCGTGGACGAGGCAGAGGAAAGGTTGGAGGAAACAGAGATATTTGTTCCCATTGATGGAGTCATCATTGAAAAATTCATTGAAGAGGGGCAGATCATTGCATCGGGAATTTCCAATGTAAGCGGCGGAACGGCAATCTCTACCATTGCCGATATATCACGTTTGTTCATCATCGCGGATATTGATGAAACTGATATTGGGTCTGTTAAAATGGGACACAGTGTCCGAATTACCGCGGATGCTTTCCCAAACGAAGTTTTTACAGGTAAGGTTACCCGTATAGCTCCGCAGGGATTGATCGAAAACAGCATCACTATTTTCAAGGTTAAAATTGAAGTGCAGGGGCCTGGTAAAAACCTGCTGAAACCCGTTATGTCTGCCAACATAGATATCGTCACCAACCATATCAAAGACACGGTGTATGTCACCCGTTCAGCAATTCGTAAAGATGAGGAAGGGGAATTTGCGGTGTTGCTTAAAAATGACCAACCGGAAAAAGTCCGGGTGAAGACAGGCATCAAAAATCCTATTGATGTCCAGATTTTGAGTGGGTTGAGTCCAGGTGATGAGGTCATATTGGGGGATTGGGAAAAAATTCTTGAAGAATCCAGGAAAAAGAAAAGCTCTTCGCTCAGGAAAATTCTCTGGATGATTCGTTCGAAGTGAGGCCGTTTTGATTGAAGTTGAAAAGCTCTCTAAAATCTATCAAATGGGAGAGCAACAGGTGTCAGCTCTTGCCGGTGTAGATTTTAGAATCGAAAAAGGGGAATTTGTCGCCATTATGGGGCCTTCGGGGAGTGGGAAATCCACACTCATGAATCTCCTGGGTTGTCTTGACCTGCCCTCTTCCGGTATTTACAGGTTGGAAAATCTGGATATTCAGGACCTGAAACCCAACCAATTAGCGGAAGTCCGCAACCGAAGGATCGGTTTTGTTTTTCAGAGCTTCAACCTTTTGCCCCGAGCCTCCGCATTGGAAAACACCGAACTGCCACTGCTTTATGGCCGGGTTCATAACGCAACTGAAATCGCATTACAGGCTCTTGACCGGGTTGGTCTGGCGCATCGAGCCAAGCATAAGCCTACCGAATTATCCGGAGGCGAACGTCAGAGAGTCGCTATTGCGCGTGCTCTGGTGAACAGCCCTGCCATCATTCTGGCAGATGAACCTACGGGCAATCTTGACTCCGCCACGGGTAAAGAGATTATGGATCTTTTTCAGGAATTGAACCGGGAAGCGGTGACCTTGATTCTGGTCACCCATGAACAGGAAATCGCGCAACAGGCAAAAAGAATCATGTTGATGAAAGATGGGAAAATCATAGACGACACATTTAAGGAGACGGAACCGTGCTGATATGGGACTTGTTTAAAATGGCCCTTAGAAGCCTCGTGACCCACAAGCTCAGGACGTTTTTAACCGCGTTGGGAATTATTATCGGTGTGGCATCGGTGATTTCGATGATTTCTATCGGTGAAGGAGCCAGACGGCAAACTCTGGATACCATTTCCAAGTTCGGCACCAACATCATTACCATAAAACCGGGGCAACAAAAATCCCGTCATGTAGCAACCGGAAAAGTCGACACACTCACTCTGGATGACGCAGACTTCATAGAAGAAAATATTCCTCTTATCACCGGTGTCGCGGCGCAGGTGTATCAATCCGCCCAACTCAAATTTGAAAATAAGAATACCAACTCCACAGTCAGGGGAACCGGAGCCAGTTATGCACGTTTGGCCAATTTTGAAATGGATCGTGGGCGTTATTTCAACCAGGAGGAGATAAGGTCGGCAAAAAGGGTTTGTGTAGTGGGTTCTACGGTATTAAAGAATCTTTTTGAAGGTCAAAACCCACTGGGAAAAACCATCAAAGTGGATGGAAAAAATTTTTTGGTCATAGGCACCACCGTACCAAAAGGCGCGTTGAGTTGGTTTGATCCTGACGATCAGATATTTATACCGGTCACGACAGCGCAAAAACGGGTTTTTGGGATGGATTATGTCCAATCCATTGATGTCCAGGCTGGCCAAATTGATGATCTGGAAATTATTAAAGAAGATATCTCCCGGATTCTCCGGCAGAAGCATAATATTGCGGAAGGTAAAGAGGACGATTTTTATGTGCAGAACTCTTCGCAATGGCTGAATAGCTGGGGAGACGCGGCCAAAACTTTTACCTACCTTTTAGGGGGAATTGCCGCTATTTCCCTCATGGTTGGAGGCATTGGCATCATGAATATCATGCTGGTTTCTGTTACCGAACGCACTCGGGAAATAGGAATTAGAAAGGCAATTGGTGCCAAGAAAAAAGAGATTCTGGAGCAATTCCTGATAGAATCCGTTGTCATCAGTTTTCTAGGCGGAGGCATTGGTGTATTATTAGGGATAGGAATTTCCCGCGTTGTTTCCGGTATGGGCGACTGGGAGACGGTAGTCTCTACCCAGTCTATCCTTCTGGCCTTTGGTTTTTCGGTGGCTATTGGCATTTTTTTCGGTTTCTACCCTGCAAATAAAGCGGCAAACCTGAATCCTATTGACGCACTTCGCTACGAGTAACCACTCGTGCCAGCAGACACTAACTTTTTCTGGCAAGCAAAGAGTTATATCTCGGCTACAATATTTCAATAATTATGGATATCCTGCCCGATAAAAACACCTTTAAGAGATTGTCGCTATCCTCATCACGCGTTCCTGTCTGTGGGCAGGAAAAAATTCCGGGTTTGGACCTTTCTGAGTTATTTAATAAATTTTTCTATCAAATTCCAAATTCCTTCTTATTTGAAAGCGCAAACGGACCTGAAGAAACAACCCGATACTCCTTGATGGGAGGAGGCTGTTCTAAAATATTGGAGATCACAGGGCAAAGGGCACGATTGATTCACGACGGCTTGCTGGTTTCAGAGTGGGATCAACCGGGGCCTGCTCTCGGCCTGTTAAATTTCGAACAAAATGTTGTGGGTTATCTGCCGCATTTCTGGGGCGGCTGGGTTGGCTTCATCGGCTACGAAGCCGGTGCATGGTTTGAAACGTTACCTCCCAGGAAATCGTCAGAAACCAGTTTGCCTGACTTTTTATTCATGGAAGTGGAAAGATTGTTCTTATACGACCATGTGACTGAAGAACTGAAATTCATTCTTTCACCAAAAACAGAAGGCACGGGTGTCAGCCACGACGAACTCTGTGGAGAAATTAAAAGAGTCTGGAAAGATGTTCACAGGGTTTTGCAAGATATCCATGAAAAACCGGAGTCAAAGCGTTCATCCTCAAACCCTGTTACTTCCAATGGTCTACGGTCCAACCTGAGTGAGAAGGATTATACTGAGAGGGTTGAAACGGCTAAAGGGTACATCCGCGAGGGGGACATTTATCAGGCTAACCTGGCGCAAAAATTTGAAACAGATTTTGAGGGAAACCCTTTTGAACTTTACGGCAAACTTAGAAAAGTTAACCCTTCCCCCTTTTCAGGTTATTTAAATTTTCAGAACTTTTCATTGGTCAGTTCCTCCCCGGAACGATTGGTGAAAGTGAGCGAACACCGGATTGAGACCCGGCCCATAGCAGGTACTCGGCCGCGTGGGGAAAGAGTTGCGGAAGATGAGGCTCTTTCGTCGGAGTTGCTGTTGAACCCAAAGGAGCGCGCGGAGCACTTGATGCTGGTCGATTTGGAGCGCAATGATTTAGGGCGCATCTGTCAGGCTGGGTCAGTTTCTGTGACCGATTTCATGTTTCTGGAAAAATATTCACATGTCAGTCATATTGTCTCTAATATAGCGGGAAATCTCAAAACGGGGATATGTGTTTATGACATTTTTAAGTCCGTCTTTCCTGGAGGAACCATCACAGGTTGCCCCAAGATTCGTTGCATGGAAATAATTTCTGAACTGGAACCAGACATCAGGGGGCCCTACTCTGGTTCATTCGGGTATATTGGTTTTGCCCCCTATATGGATTTAAATATTATAATTCGTTCTATAGTGGTCTGTGAAGGGACTGCCAGTTTTCACGTGGGAGCAGGGATTGTGGCCGATTCCAACCCGCAAAAAGAGTATCAGGAAACCTTGGACAAGGCGGCGGCAATGATACAAGCTTTAGCACACTAGATTAAGAAAGGCTGATGCAAGAACCCATTGTTTATATAAACGGATTGTTCACTCCTCTTAAAAATGCAAAAATTTCGATATTGGATCGAGGCTTTTGTTATGGCGACGGTCTGTTTGAAACCATGCGCGCCTGCAAGGGAAACATCTTCAGGGCAGACCACCACCTGGATAGATTGTTCCGCTCCCTGCCATTAATTTTTATTGATTTGCCAATGACCCGGCAAGAGGTCAAAACCAGGGTGCAGGAAACTCTCGACAGGAATAAATTGAAAAATGCGGTCATTCGTTTAACCGTCACCCGCGGCATGAATGCCCCCGGTTTTCAGATAGACTCAGAAGAGCCGCCTACTATAGTTATTCATGTCAGGTCTCACCAGCCATTACCGAAGACTGCTTATCGTAAAGGGGTTCAGGTTACTCTTTTAAAACTACGGACATCCGCTCTACCGGGTGTGAACCAGGGTTTGAAATCATGCAACTTTCTATCCAATATTTTAGTCCGGGAAATCTCCAGGCGACAGGGTAGTATGGAAGGGATTATTGTCGACCCTGTTTCAGGTGTGACAGAGGGGGCCGTCAGTAATCTGTTTATTGTTAAACAGGGGGTCCTTAGAACTCCTGCTGTCAGCAATAATGTGCTGGAAGGAGTCACTCGTCAGGTTGTTCTTGAAATTGCCGGGAATCATAAAATTCCTGTTCAGAAAGGACGGTTGCTTGCGGAAGATGTTCTCACAGCCGATGAGGTGTTCATTACCAACTCCGGGATAGATATCCTTCCCGTGGTCAGGGTAAATGACACATTTATAGGCAACAGGAAGCCGGGACTCCTAACCCGTTTTTTGCAGGATGAATTCTTAAAATGCATTGAAGAAGCTCGTTAAACATGTTAGCTTTTCATCTTTTCTTTGAGACCTTAGGCTCAGCATGACGAGAAAGAGCCATTTTGTCATTCTGAGGAACAACGTGACGAAGAATCTCGGGGTTGTGCAAAGGTCTCCTTTTCTTTTGGATATAACTATGAGTGCACAAAACCGTTTTCATGACAACCCCTCAGGGGTAATTACCGACACTAAAAATAATAAGCATTGGCTTCCCAAAGACTCCTGGGGCGATTTGGGCCAGTGGAGGAATTATGATGAAGCGCTGGCATATGTCCGGTTGATGAATCAGGTTTACGCGGGAGGATTCTGCAATTGGAGGCTTCCAACAAAACAGGAAGCCGAGAATTTTTATGACGCTGACTTGACTCAAATAGACTGGAACGGAGAAGTTGTCCATATCCACACTTTATTTGTCACCAAATGCGCAAATTTTATGTGGCTCAAAGAAACTAACGACAAGGATGAAGTCGGTCGGATTAACTTGAGAAATGGTGAAGTGGAATTTGTTGATCGTAATACCCGGGAACACCAGTCTGCAAGGCTTGTACGGGATATCAAAGCATAAAAGCCGAATTTCTATAGCTCCCAGACTTTGGCCCAGAATTCTTGGGAGTCCATACTGCCGTATTGGCCTTTTTTGTAGGTTTCTCCCAAAATTGTTTTTTCTTGAACCTTTTCATGATCAGATTTTACAATTAGGACATCCGCGTGTTTGGTGCGGGTGAAGCCATTGAATAGTGTTCCAGAAAGAGTGGGTTCAAGATCAAGAGGTACCTTCCTGGCAATTCTAATTTCTTTATCCGGTTCATTTAAGTCAACGCATAGAATGTTTCCATCCACCCAGCATTCGATGGTTTGGTTTTCACCTTTTCCCGTGGCAAATATTTTATTTTCTACCCGTACAGCATGCGCCGGACTGTTAAACCCTTTGCACCAAACTTTCCCTGAGTCCTGAATCTCTTGCATAAATAAATCGCAGATTAATGAGAGTTTTGACTTGCGGCCCAATTTATACCATAATTTTCCTATGATGACCCTTCCAACAAGGCATGAAATTCCTTGAGTGAACAATTTTTCAGTCGTCTTGAAGATGAATTGAAATCCAGTCGGGATAAAAATTTGTTTCGGGAGGTTAAGCTATATCCTGAATGCAAAATCAATTTATGCTCCAATGATTATTTCCAATTGCGGCAGGACCCCCGAGTTATAGCAGGTGCTAAAGAGGCCTGTGAAAAATATGGTACCGGCAGTGGCGCTTCTCCCCTGCTCTCGGGTTTTCTTCCCTGCCATCAAAGTTTGCTGGACGAACTTAAAAAATGGAAACGTAAATCTTACGGCCAGCTCTTCAATGCCGGGTTTTTGGCAAATCAGGCTGTTCTCAGGCATTTACCCGGAAAGAATGACCTCGTTCTTGCGGACAAACTGATCCATCATTCCATGGCTCAGGCTCTCACACATGGTTTGGCAAAATTCAAACGATACCATCATCTCGACTTGGTCCATCTGGAAAAACTACTGAACGCACACCACAAAAACTTTGAAACGGTTTTTGTGGTCACGGAAAGTGTTTTTAGCATGGATGGAGATTATCCAGACTTGAAAAAACTGGTCGACTTGAAAAAACGCTATCCTTTTATACTGATCCTGGATGAGGCGCATGGTACCGGTGTGTTTGGTGAAACAGGCGCAGGCCTGGCGGAGGAAATGCAGGTGCAGGACCAGGTGGATATTATTATCGGTACGCTGGGAAAAGCGTTAGCCAGTATGGGGGCGTATGTTCTTTCAAATTCGTCAACCATCATTGATTTTTTGGTCAATCGCGCGGGAGAATTTATTTACTCCACTTTTTTGTCTCCAGCACAAGTGGGTTCTGCTGAAATCGCAGTAAAACTACTGCAATCTGCATCTGGAGAGCGCCAATTTCTTCAGCAAATCTCCACAAATTTTAGAAAAATATTGAAATTGGAGGGGCCGGAGGGAGCTTCCGCCCCCATCATTCCGGTATTGATAGGTGATCCGGCTAAGACATTAGAAATCAGAAATAATCTTCTGCAACAAGGTATAATGGTTGGGGCAATCCGGCCACCTACCGTTCCACCAAATACTTCGCGCTTGAGGGTTTCCCTGCACACGGGAGTTACCCAGCAAACTCTTGAGAAACTGGGAAATATATTGACGCCATGGATGATATCACGCGCATAACAGCCATTTCAGGGTGGGCACTTCCACGCCAATGGTTTGCTGGAGAAGTCACTTCTGCTTTCCCCGGTTCTCAAGTTCAAATAATCTATCCCGAAACTCCGGAAAGTTCAAAAGAAGCAGAAATATTATTATCCCGATATCCCGCTGAGATCTATATTGGTTACTCCCTTGGAAGCTTAT
>Ga0210019_1000903_pt1 | contig 34203 bp, 33 predicted proteins | sample CryGeyCG2114_020_2_FD_183969 | JGI IMG/M metagenome (GOLD analysis project Ga0210019, IMG submission 183969) | Groundwater microbial communities from aquifer - Crystal Geyser CG11_big_fil_rev_8/21/14_0.20 (SPAdes) (version 2) | ecosystem: Environmental > Aquatic > Deep subsurface > Groundwater ...
ATCAAAATTACTAAGCAACTGATAGAAGTCAGCAAAATAATGAACATTGAAATCTTAGACCACATCATCATCGGCAAAGATAAATACATAAGTTTAAAAGACGAAAAATTAATTTAGGGGGATAGAGTAATGTCAAATAGTAAGTATAGAATCGAAGAGAAACCCTTAATTACTGGAGAAAAGCCAAAAGAAGCAATAACCGTAGAAAAACTTTTGGGTTGGATTTTTAGAGATGCCTCAATCAAAGATAGATTGGGAGAATTTTCACCTCAATGTCTAAAATACCTTACGCCTTTCCAAAAAGAGCCAGATAAGTTTTATATTCAATGTATCAAACGGAATAAAGATGTTTTTATTTATGACCGGAAGAAAAATATTGCTAAACCTGAAGAAATTATTCGCCAACTCTGGCTTAGGAAGTTAACGGAAGAAGAAGAATATGATTATCCTTTAGATAGAATTGAAGTAGAAAAATCGGTGCAGTTTGGTCGAGAAATCCGTACAAAGGCAGCCGATATTGTAATCTACAAGAAGGACAGGATTACTCCCTATATCATCTTTGAATTAAAAAATCCTAACGAAAAACGCGCTATTGAACAATTGAAAGGTTATCTAAATGCCGAAGGATGTGAAATTGGTATTTGGTCAAATGGTGTTGATAAAGTAATTCTATACCGTCCTTATCCTAAAGAATTCAGTGATACCCTTCCTGATATTCCCAAGGCAAGCCAAACTATTGACGACCTCTTTGCTGTTAGAAAAACTCTCGAAGATGTTGAGAAAAAAGTAAAGGAAGAAGGGGGATTTGATTTAAAATGGATAATTCAAAGATTAGAAGAGTTAGTTCTGGCCAATGCTGGCATAGATGTATTCAATGAAGTTTTTAAATTAATCTATGCCAAACTTTACGATGAGAAGGAAGCCAAAGAGTGTAGACAGGGAGAGGTGAAATTTAGAAAATATAAAGATCCTCAAAAAACTTATGATATTATCAACGATCTTTTCAAGAATTCAATTGAGGAGTGGCCAGGTACATTCAATAAAATAGAGAAGATAGACCTTTCTTCTGAGCATCTTCAAGTTTGCATCGGGCTTTTAGAAAATATAAAACTTTTTGGTTCTGACTTGGAGGTAATTGATGCGGCTTTTGAGTATTTGATGCCTGAAGCCGCTAAAACTAAAAAAGGACAATATTTCACACCTCGCCATATAATTAGAATGTGTGTGAAGATGCTCAATTCTGAAGATAAGGAATACATCATTGACCCTGCCTGTGGCTCTGGCGGATTTTTAATTCATGCTATGTATCGAGTTTGGGGAAGAGATTATAAAAATGCTACTTGGAAAGCCAAATATTCCTATGCTAGCAAATATCTCTTTGGTTTAGACTTTGATGATAAAATGAAAAAGATTTCCCAGGCCTTAATGCTTATTGCCGGCGATGGTCGCTCTCATATCTTTAAGCTAAATTCTCTGGATGCTCGGGATTGGCAAGGAGATGAGGAGGAAAAAGAGAAATCTCGCTCAGAACTTCGTTCACTTTTAACTCACTTCAGAAATTCTGAGGAGAACAAAGAGAATCAAAAAACTTTTCGCCATTTCAATTTTAATTTACTTTTAACTAATCCACCCTTCGCAGGAGAAATTCCAGATCAGGCGATGTTGCGGCAATATTTCTTTGGCAAAGACAAAAAAGGACATATAAAAAATAAAGTAGAACGGCATATCCTCTTTATTGAACGATGTTTAGATTTTTTAAAGCCTGGTGGAAGAATGGCAATTGTCTTACCCCAAGGAATTTTAAATAATACCAATACCGAATATATTCGCAACTGGCTTTTTGATAAAGCAAGAATCTTGGCGGTAATTGGACTTCACGGAAATACTTTCAAACCACATACTGGAACAAAGACTTCAGTTTTATTCCTTCAAAAATGGCATGAGAACGAGAAACCACTTGATGATTATCCAATCTTTATGGCGGTCTCTAAAAAGCCAGGCAAGGATAACTCTGGAGAATATATCTTCATTGATAAAAATGGCAAAAGAGTTAAAAGTGAAAGAGGAATATTCAAAAATTCCAATATAAAACTTGACCACGATTTAGATGATATCGCCGAAGCATTCGTAAAATTTGCCAAAGAGCAAAAATTTGAATTTTGAAAATAAAGTTATATCGACTCTAATATGTGGTATAGATTAATGAAAATTATAAGTTATATATTCGCAGGAATTATAGGGTGGTTTATTTCAGCTATACTAAGAAATTTTAGTAAACCATACTTAGTTATTACTCCCTTAGAAGATTCTCTAAATACCAATCCAGGAAGCCATAAATTTTTACATATAAAAATTGAAAATAGAAAAAGACGATGGTGGAAGAAATTCCTATTCGGAGAGAGGGCAGCTTTATTCTGTAGAGCCTACATAAAATATATAGGTCCCGATGATAATCATGAATTGATATCTGGACCTTTAAGTGGACGATGGAGTTCTACAGGTGAACCAGTTTTACAAGTAGGGAATCAGCGGCATTTTCAATATAACCGTGTTCCAGACTTGCGTTTTGAACACATTATGCCTGGTGATAGCGTAAACTTAGCTGTTGCTGTTAAGATAAATGGCGATCAAGAATTTTATGCTTTTGATAATGTCTCATACGCATACTTGCATGAAGCGTTTCGAGATCCTAATAAAAAAATGGATAAGAAGACATGTGATGTCTTAATAAAAATCGTAACTACTGATGGTTTTTATCGAGAGAAAAAATTTAGAATATGCAATCCTACCCAACAATTAGGTAATTTTAAGTTTTTAAATGATTGACTAAAATGGCTGTTTTCTCCATTATTCAAAAATCCCAACTTGAAGGAGGGCATCGGCTGGATGCAGAATATTATCAGCCGGAGTATTTGAAATTAGACGAAAATATTAAAAGATTTAAGTTTTTTTTATTTGGACAAATTGTCACTAAATTTTCCTCTGGGGAAAATTTACCACAGATAAAATATGATTCAGCAGAAAGACCATTCGTAAGGACTCAAAATGTTAGACCAATTATAATTGATAAGGAAGAATTGACTAATGTTAATCCACTATTTAAGAATCCTCCATTAGTTGAGGAAGGAGATTTGTTATTCGTTAGAGTTGGCGAAGGAGTTGGTAATAGTTCTATAGTTACTTCTGATTGGGCGAATGCTTCTTATAGTGATAATGTAATCAGAGTGAAGATAAAATACCTTGATTCGTATTTTGTCATTGTTTTTCTTAATTCGCAAGTTGGTAATAAATATTTAGAACGAGTGAAGAAAGGAAGCGCTCGTTCCTTAATAAGTAAAGAAAATATCGATCTAATAAAGATTTTTGAACCAACGCCAATATTAGTTGATTATTGTAAAAATAGTGTTAAAGAAGCACAGAGATTAGTTATTAGTAGTGAGTTTCTCTATTCCCAGGCCGAAAATTTGCTTTTGGAGGAATTAGGACTAAAGGATTTTAAGATAGAAGATGATTTGTCATATAGCGTTAATTTATCTAAAGTCAAAAATTTTCAGCGTCTTGACGCTGAATACTTCCAGCCAAAGTATAAAGAACTAATTTCAAAAATTAAAGCGCAAAATACAAAACCATTACTAAGTATGATAGAAAATGTGCAAGCAAAATTTAATCCTATTTTACAATCAGAAAGAAAATTCCGTTATGTTGAATTAGCAAATATCAATTCATCAATTGGCATAATTGACGGTTTCTCTGAGGTATCAGGAGAAGAAGCACCCAGCCGCGCAAAGAGAATTCTCAAAGATGGAGATGTTATTGTTTCAAGTGTTGAAGGGTCTCTTAAAAAGGTAGCATTAGTGCATAAGGAACAAGATGGATATTTGGCGTCAACCGGATTTTTCCAATTCAGAAGTAAGGAGATTTTACCCGAAGTTATGCTGGTTCTGGCAAAAAGTTTAGTTCTACAAATGCAATTAGAAAAGCAAACATCTGGCACAATTTTAATGGCTGTGCCAAAAGAAGCCATTAAAAATATTGTTATCCCTATTCTTCCCGAACCCACCCAGCAAAAAATTGCTTCGTCAGTTTGTCAATCTCACCAAGCACGCAAAAGAGCAAAAGAATTATTAGAAGAGGCAAAACAAAAAGTCGAAAAGATGATTTTGGGAGAAGTAAATTGAAAAAGGATTTGTTTCAACAGAAAGCAATTCAAACTGTTTCCAAACATAATATTTTTGAAAATTATCTGGAGCCTTGGGTAAAAATCATTTCAAAGCAACAATGGGTTAAAGACGCTTATTATGTAGATGCTTTTGCTGGAACTGGAAAATATATAAATACTGATGAGGTAGGCTCACCAGTTATTGCCGCTAATATCTTGTTTAAATACCAAAAGCCGGCTTGCAAATTCCATTGCCGTTGTATTGAGAAGAACCCAAAACGATACAAAATCTTACAAGATTCGCTTAAGCAATTTGAAGGAAAGTTGGATATTGAAAAATATAATGGTGAATTTTTAGTTTTCATAGATGCAGTATTAAAAGAAATCAATAAGTCTCCAGCATTCTTTTTCATAGACCCAGAAGGATTTTCAGGGATGGATTTTGACAAGATAGAAGCTATATTGAATTCGCCTTATAAAGAAATACTTATAAACTTCCAATATAATGCAATTCAAAGGTGGCTTAAAGCTCCAAAGGTTAAAAACACAATAACAAAATTATTTGGCACATCAGACTATAAGAAAGCTAAAAAAGAAATTGATTTGATAGAACTATACAAAAAGCAAATTAGGCAAACAGGTGCTTTTGTTTGGTATTTTAGGAATAAATTCCCCAAGAAGAATAGAACTTTTTATTATTTAGTATATGCCACGAGAAATATAACAGGATTCAAGATAATGAAAGACGTAATGTTTAACGAAGAGAGCAGGAGATATTTTGAGCCTTCTTTGTTTGCAGAGGTAGATTTCAGGACCTTCCAAAAACAGATTTTCAATAAATATAAGGGGAAGAAATCTATTGAATATAATGAAGTTTTAAGTTTTGTTTTACAAGAAACAGACTATCTTGCCAAAGATTTAAATAAAGTACTAAAAAATATTGGTGTTACAAAAATAAATAACCTAAAACAGAGATATAATCCCTTTTTAAATTTTCCTAACCACAATTCGAATTCTTTGCTTTTGAGAGAGTCGCCTACCTGCAATTATGGAACTACTTTATTAGAAATGCCAATTACTGCTAAAAAGCCAAAAATTAATTACAAGGAATTTAATCTTATTGATGGTAAAAGAAGATTGTTAGTCAGCCAAATTAATGATGGTTCTATTATTAAACGTTTTGATAAAACACCATTGCCTAAAAGACTTACTGATGTGGTCTGTCCTCATTTTCTTGAACTTAAGTGGGCATATGGTTGTCCGTATGATTGTGCATGGTGCTACTTAAAGGGAACCTTCAGGTTTCATAATGGTAAGATTCTGCCTGGTTTTAAGATTAAAGATTACGATAAAGTAAGATTACACGTTGAAGAATTTCTTGATAAGGTAGATGAGCCAGAGATTTTAAATACAGGAGAAATTGCTGATTCTCTTATGTATGAAAATAGTGCATCTTCATTTTCTAAATTTATAATTCCAATATTTGAAAAACAAAAGGAGCACAAAGTATTATTTGTCACAAAATCAGACAGAATTAAAAATCTTTTAGAGATAAACCCTCATCGTCAAGTTATTGTAAGTTTTAGTTTAAATGCTATCCCTGTGGCAGAAAGATGGGAGAAAGGAGCACCTTCAGTTACCCGAAGAATAGCGGCGGCTGAGAAGTTAATTAAAGTAGGCTATGAAGTTAGGATAAGAATTGACCCTATGGTTCCAATTTTAGACTGGAGGAAATACTATATTGATCTTATTGATAACATTTTTGCTAAATTTGTTCCGGAACGGATTACCTTAGGTTCTCTGAGAGGACTTCAAAGCACAATTAATGGAACAAGAGGGAAAGGTAAGGATGATTCCTGGATAAAATATTTAACGGAAAGTTCAAATTGGGGCAAAAAGATTGATTCTAACCTTAGATATAGAATGTATCTTGTAATTATAGAGTACTTAAAAAAAAGATATAACTTCATAGAACTTGCTTTGTGCAAGGAGACCAAAGCAATTTGGCAAAAATTAGGAATGGACTATAAAAAAATCAGATGTAACTGTGTTTGGTGAAAGATGAAAAAAGTCCTTTTACATATTTGTTGTGGCTCTTGTGCCTGCTATCCTTATCAGAGGTTAAAGGAGGAAGGCTTTGAAGTTACTGGTTTTTGGTATAATCCCAATATTCAGCCTTATCAGGAATATCAAAGAAGGCTAATGGCTACGGGATATTTTGCCCAAAACGCTTCTTTAAAATTGATTGCTAATACGGACTATCCTCTGAAGGATTTTTTAAAGGGGATTTTACAAAAGGATGCGTTTGAAAAGGTTCGCTGTCCTTTCTGCTATCAGATGAGAATGGAGGAGGCGGCAAAAATAGCCAAAGAAAAAAATTTTGATTATTTTACCACAACCTCACTCTATAGTAAATTTCAACAACACAATTTGATTAAAAAGATGGGAGAAGAATTAAGCAAAAAATATGGTGTAAACTTTTACTATGAAGATTTTAGAAAAGGTTGGAAGGAAGGAATTGCGATAAGCAAAAAGATGGGATTATATCAGCAGAATTATTGTGGTTGCATCTTCAGCGAAGCCGAAAGATATAAACCACAGATTAACAAATTTCTAACCACGAATTAATTGGATTTAATAATAAAGATTCTCTGGATTTGTAGCGGTGACATTTGCTGTGAGCAATTTCCTGGAAGATAACCTCCTCGTCCGCCAAGCAATACTGGCGGACTACTGAAGATAGCAGAGAGTATGGTAGCGCAATTCCATGCCACGTATTTATTTGTGCGATAAATCGCACCGCTACATAAATCCTGTTAATCCTGTCAAAAGTTTTAATTCGCGAAATTCGATAAATTCGTGGTTAAAAAAAGAAATATTTTGATTTTTCAGGTTAAGAGTAGTATAATAGGAGAATTATGACCGGAGCTCAGATTGTAATTGAGGCGTTAAAAAGAGAGAAGGTGGAAATAGTCTTTGGAATCTTGGGTGGAGTGCTATTGCCACTTTTTGATGTTCTCTATAAGGAGAAGGATTTAAAGTTTATTCTTACCAGGCATGAACAGGCGGCGGCGCATATGGCCGATGGCTATGCTCGCGCTACCGGAAAGACAGGAGTTTGCATTGCCACCTCTGGTCCGGGAGCAACCAATTTGGTTACCGGTATTGCCACCGCCTATATGGATTCCATTCCCCTGGTTGCGATTACCGGGCAGGTGGCCACTTCTCTTATTGGAAATGACGCGTTTCAGGAAGCAGATATTACCGGTATCACCAGACCAATCACCAAATACAATTACCTGGTTAAGGATGTAAAGGATTTAGCTCGGATGATAAAGGAATCTTTTTACTTAGCCTCTTCAGGAAGGCCGGGTCCGGTTCTAATTGATTTACCCGTAGATGTTCAAAGAGATGAAATAGCGTATAATTACTCTGATAAAATCAAAATGCGCACTTACAAACCTACGCTGATTGGACATCCTCTACAGATAAAAAAAGCAGCTGCCTTAATTGAGAAGAGCAAACAACCGGTAATCTATGCCGGTGGAGGCGTAATTCTCTCAAATGCCTCAGCCCAATTGAAAAAATTAGCCGAAATTACCAATATTCCGGTTACTACTACTCTTTTAGGATTAGGATGTTTTCCTTCTACCCATTCTCTTTCTTTAGGAATGTTGGGAATGCACGGAACCAGGTATGCTAATTATGCGGTAATGGAATCCGACCTTATTATTGCTATCGGAGCCAGATTTGATGATCGGGTTACCGGTAGAATTGAATTGTTTGCTCCCAATGCTAAAGTCATCCATGTTGATATCGACCCTTCTGCAATCAGCAAGAATGTAAAGGTAGATATCCCTATTGTAGGGGATGCCCGGGAAATTCTGGAAGAATTAAATAAAAATGTGAAGCTTCTTTCTCTGAAAAATTGGCATAAGAAAATTGCAAAATGGAAGTTAAAATATCCGGTTGTCTATAAAAATGATAATAAACTTCATCCCCAGTATGTTGTTGAGCAAATCTATCGCCTTACTAAAGGAGAGGCGATTATCAGTACTGAGGTAGGACAAAATCAAATGTGGGCGGCTCAATTCTATAAGTATGATAAACCGCGAATTTTTCTGTCTTCCGGGGGGTTAGGAACGATGGGCTATGGTTTTCCGGCAGCGATTGGCGCCCAATTTGGCTGTCCGGATAGATTAGTTTTTGACATTGCCGGAGATGGAAGTTTTCAGATGAACATCCAGGAACTTACTACCGCAGTTCAAAATCATATTCCCGTAAAAGTTGCTATTCTTAACAACGGCTGTTTAGGGATGGTGCGGCAATGGCAAGAACTCTTTTATGGGAAGCGATACTCCCATACTTGTCTTGGCAAGGGGCCTGATTTTGTGAAAGTAGCAAAGGCTTTTGGCGCAAGGGGAATAAAAGTTGAGAAAAAATCTGAGGTTAAGGAGGCAATTAAAAAAGCGATCAAAGAAAAAAGATTGCCTACCGTAATTGATTTTCGGGTTGAACCGGAAGAAAACGTTTTTCCTATGGTTCCGGCCGGCGCTAGTTTAAATCAGATGATTGGAGGGCTTGCTTGATGTGCTCGGAAGTTCCCTTCAGCGGCACGTTTTAATTCCCCTGCGAGGAATTTGCACTCTGTAAATCGCTCGCTCGTCCCTATGGGACACCGTGCCCGCGAGCATCTTTAAAGGCACGCTTACAGGGAACATTCCTCCCATCAGTGTATTTTAGTGGTATTTATTTATGTTTATCTGTGCTTTAAAAGATGAAAAAAATTATTATCTATCCGGGCAGTTTTGACCCGGTAACTTATGGCCATCTTGATATCATTGAGAGGGGTTTAAAAATATGTGAACAGTTAATTGTTGCAGTTTCTTCCAATCCGCTAAAGAGAACTCTTTTCTCCATAGAAGAACGCGTTATTCTCTTAAAGGAAGTAACAAAGAAAATGAAGAATGTGCAGGTGGAGAAGTTTGATGGGCTCCTGGTTGATTTTCTGAAGAGAAAAGAAGCGAGAATCGTTATTCGTGGTTTAAGGGCAGTTTCTGACTTTGAGTATGAATTCCAAATGGTTTTAGCAAACCGAAGATTGAATGAAAGCATGGAAACGATTTTTATGATGCCTTCAGAATCTTATTTTTATCTTTCTTCTTCTCTGATTAAAGAACTTGTTGCTTTAGGTGCTGATATTAGCGGATATGCTCCCAAATTTGTTGAAAATGAATTAAAAAGGAAGATTCCTTATGCCCAATCCTAAAAGAAGACATTCTAAATCTCGGGGGGGTAAACGAAGAGGGTCGGTCCATTGCAAGTTATCGGGACTTTCGCCTTGCCCTCACTGTAAACAGCTAAGATTATCCCATCATGTTTGCCCTCATTGCGGTTATTACGGGGAAAAGCCAATTTTGATCAAGAGGGAGAAGAAGAAAGAAAAGTAATATTTGGACGCGGATAAACGCAAATTTACAGGATTCTGATGAAGTCGTTGCGAGGAGTCCGCCCAGTAATATTCGCCTCCGCCCAGTAATATTGGCGGACGACGTGGCAATCTCATCTTTTAAAGAACTAAGGGATTGCCACCCACCACGCTTCGCTCGTGGTCGCAATGACAGCTGCGCTGTCATCTACGAGTATCTGCGTAACTCTGCGTCCCATTAATTTAGAAAAATGAAAATAGTTGTAGATGTGATGGGTTCCGATAAGGGACCGGAGTCGATCATTAAAGGAGCTCTTTTAGGAATGGAGAGGGAAGAAATTGGCTTAATCTTAGTTGGTGAGAGAGAAAGAATTTCTTCTATGCTAAACCATGAAGGTATTTCCTCTTCAGGAATAACGATTGAAGGTACTACTAAAGTTATTGCTATGGAGGAAAAACTCTCTTTGAGGCTTTTGAAAGACAAGAATTCTTCTTTATTTGAAGGAGTTAGATTAATTAAAGAGCAGAAAGCGGATGCAGTAATTAGTGCTGGTAATACGGCTGCTTTTGTTGGGATAGCGGTTAGCCAATTGAGATTTCTTCCCGGGATTGATCGTCCCGCAATCGCTGTTTTTTTACCTACTCGGAAAGAATCCTGCATCTTTTTAGATGTAGGAGCTACGGTTGATGCCGAGCCAGGTAATCTTTTGCAATATGCGATAATGGGAAATATTTGCAGCCAAATGCTCTTAGGAAAGGAAAATCCTGCAATTGGTCTTCTCAATATCGGGGAGGAACAAACCAAAGGCAATAGCCTAACTAAAAAAACTTATCCTCTGCTTTCTGCCTCTTCTTTGAATTTTAAGGGTAACGTTGAAAGCCAGAACATCTTTTCCGGAGATGTTGACGTTATTGTTACTGATGGTTTTGCGGGCAATCTTGTTCTTAAAGCGTGTGAAGGAATAAGCGAATTCTGGAGAGGAATGATGAAAGATAAGGAAATGAAAAAAAGGGCCGATTATGCCGAATATGGCGGAGGACTTCTCCTGGGAGTGGAAGGCATTTGCATCATTAGTCATGGCCGGTCTTCTGCTTCTGCTATTGCTAATGCAGTTAGACTTGGGAAAAAAGCAATTGCATCCCAACTCATTTCCCATTTAAAACTTGCGCTAAAAGAGTTTAAAATTCCGGATAAGGAAAATTACTGATGAAAGCGGCTACAATTATTGCTACCGGTTCTTATCTTCCTGAAAAAATCCTTAGCAATAAGGATTTGGAGAAAATTGTGGAAACCTCGGACAAGTGGATTACCAAAAGAACCGGAATAAAACAACGCCATATTGCCAGAGAAGATGAATCAGCCTCAGACTTAGGAATAAAAGCAGCGCTCTCTGCTCTGAATCGGGGAAAAATAAACGCTTCCGAGATTGGATTGATTATTGTTACAACGGTAACTCCGGATATGTTTTTTCCCGCCACCTCCTGTATTATTCAGAATAAAATAGGAGCTCATCAGGCGGCTGCCTTTGATCTCAATGCTGCCTGTTCAGGCTTTATTTATGGATTGGCTGTAGCAGACCAATTTATCAAAACCGGAGTTTATCAAAAAATCCTTTTAATTGCTACGGAAGCGATGTCCAAAGTTACAGATTATACTGACCGTAACACCTGTGTTCTCCTCGGCGATGGAGCCGGAGCAGCAATTATAGGAAGCACCGAGAATAAGAAAGGCATTTTAAATACCTGGTTAGCCGCTTCCGGCAAATACGGCAATTTGCTCTTTGTTCCTGCCGGCGGTTCCAGAATGCCTGCCTCACACAAGACTATTGATGAACATCTGCATTATATGAAGATGGAGGGGCATACTTTATTCAAGGTTGCAATCCATTCAATGATTGAGGCAATTGAAAAAATTTTGGCACCTTTACGGATAAGTCCTGAGAAATTGGATTTAGTTATTCCTCATCAGGCAAACTTAAGGATTATTAAAGCGGTAGCCAAGGGAGTAAACCTTCCCTTAGAAAAATTCTATATTAATGTTGATCATTGCGGGAATATGTCATCGGCTTCAATAGCGGTAGCCTTAGATGAAGCAAGAAAAGAAGGCAGGATCAAGGAAGGCAGTCTTGTTCTTTTGGTTGGCTTTGGCGCGGGTCTTACCTGGGGTTCCTGCCTAATCAGATTTTAAGTGAAAATTGCTTATCTTTTTCCGGGGCAAGGTTCCCAATATGTAGGAATGGGCAGGAACCTTTATGAAAATTTTAATTTAGCCAAAAATATCTTTGCCCGAGCCGATGATATTTTGCAAACCGACCTTTCCTCAATTATTTTTAATGGTCCGGAGGAAAGATTAAATCAAACTAAAATTTGCCAGCCGGCAATTTTAACTGTGTCCATTACTGCCTACGAAGTATTAGCGGCAGAATATGGAATTGCTCCGGCTATTCTCGCTGGCCATAGTTTAGGAGAATATTCGGGTCTTGTTGCTGCAGGAGCTCTTTCATTTGAAGATGGCCTTCAATTAGTTGAGAAAAGGGCGAATTTTATGTCAGAAGCTTCTCAAAAACATCCGGGTAGGATGCTTGCGGTGCTCGGACTTCCCCTTGAGAAAATAAAGGAAATCTGCAAGGAGGTACAACCAGTCGGTTTAGTAGCTATAGCCAATATCAATTCTCCCGAACAGATTGTTGTCTCGGGAGAAATAGAAGGAATAAAAAAGTTTGAAGAATATGCCATCAAGAGCGGAGTAAAAAAACTTATTCCCCTAAGGGTGAGTGGGCCGTTCCATACTGTTTTTATGGAGAGTGCCGCGAAAAAATTGAATGCCGAATTGGAGAGAATAGAGATAAAGCGGGCAAAAATTTCTCTTCTTGCAAATAGTAATGCCAAGGAGATTAGAGAACCGGAGGAAATAAAAAACGTTTTATTTACTCAGATGACTCATCCGGTTCTCTGGTTGGAGATTGTAAAAGAAATAAAAAAAAGAAATATTGAAACCTTTTTAGAAATAGGGCCGAAGAAGGTATTGACTAAATTATTGAGAAGAATTGATCCCAACCTTTTAGCAACGAATGTTGAAGATAAAGAAAGTTTAAAAAGGAGTAAGGAGATTATATGCGTTTAGAAAAAAAGGTTGTTCTTATCACCGGAGCTTCAGGAGGAATTGGTGAGTCATTGGCTCTCAGTTTTGCTCAAGAAGGGACAGACCTTATCCTCTGGGATATTATTGAACCAAAAATTGCTCTTCTTGATAAAATTAAAAATTTCTCTCGCGAGGTTCTTTTCCAGAAGGTTGACATTACTAAGATGGAAGAAGTGGGGAAAGCAATGGGAGAGAACTGTGAAAAATTAAAAAGATTAGATGTTCTGATTAACAATGCCGGCATCACTCGCGATAATCTCCTTTTGCGCATGAGTGAGGAGGATTGGGAAACAGTGATGAAAGTTAATCTTAAAGGAACGTTTAATTGTATTAAAACAGCAAGTAAATTTATGATGAGACAAAAATATGGTAAAATTATAAATATTGCTTCTGTTATTGGTCTTATCGGCAATATTGGGCAGAGTAATTATGCGGCGAGCAAGGCTGGGATTTTAGGATTGACCAAGAGTGCGGCGAGAGAATTGGCGAGATTTAAAATCAACGTCAACGCCATTGCTCCCGGTTACATTGATACCCCGATGACCCAGAAATTACCCTTGAAAGTTAAAGAGGAAATGTTAAAAAATATACCCTTGGGGAGATTCGGAAAACCTGATGATGTTGCCAAAACAGCTATCTTTTTAGCTTCAGAAGAAAGCAGTTATTTAACCGGACAGGTAATTAAAGTAGACGGGGGATTGGTAATGTAAAGAGGTTCGGAAGTTTCCTTCAGCGGCACGTTTGTTTGCCCCGGCGAGACAAACTGCACTCTCATTCCTCCTCGCTCGTCCGCCAGTACTGACTTGGCGGACACCATGCCCGCTTCGTCGTCATGAAGGCACGCTTAAAGTAAACTTCCTCGCCTTATATTAAAAAACAAAAAAGAGGTTCTTTCGCAACAAAAATGAAAACTGACTCCTCTCGGTAGTAGTTGCCAAAAAATTTTGCTCTCTTTAATAGCAAATTTTTGGCAACTACCTCTTAGATTAGCATATTTTGCTAAAAAAGAGCAATTTTAGATAGAGCTCTCCTATAGCAGGAGAGAGATTCTGTTCCTTGACAATCTTTATTAGCTAGTAGAAGGTTTCCAAATTAATATTGCAGTCCATGCTGTCATTGCGAGGAGTGAAAACGGTTGCGAGGCGAAGCCGAAGCAAACTCGGAGATTCCTCGTTTCACTCGGAACAAGCTCCGCAATCCCTTTGTGGATAACGATATGAGATTGCTTCGCTGTCGCTCGCAATGACAAACCATAACAACATTATTTGAAGAACGCTCTACTAGTTAAAGGAAAGAGCAGAGATACTTCCCCCTCTGCTTGTTTGCACAAGCAAACTGAGGGGGTAGTTTAAGACCTACCTTCTCTGCCGGAGAAAGGTTCCCTAATTTCTCTTGAGGCCAGAAGTAATTATGGAGATAAACCTGGTTGGTAACAAAACTCCAGAGACCTAATCTACTCTTGAAGCCTCTGAACCTTCGGGAAAGGTCCTTTAAAGAGCCCCACTTCCTTTCCAGGCGGTTGTTATTAATGGACTCAGTAAAGTCTCTATAAACATGATGTTTCTCTAAAGAGAACTGTAGAATAAATCTCCAAGAGCAGAGCCATAACTCCAGAGACCATCGGTGACAATCTCAACTTTATTAAGTTCATTAAGGGGAATCTGGTTTCGAGAAAGAACGTTTCTTGCATACTCAGTTGCTCTCCGGTGAGAGAAATGATAGCCCTGGATGGAGTTAAAGGTATTCTCCATCCCCAGCCAGAGCCAGGTCTTTCTTCCATCTTCCTTGAAACCTGTTTCATCGAAGTGAAGGGACTCTGTCTTGGGTACTTCTAAAGGACCAAGGTTCTTATGGAAAGAGATGGCAGACTTCTTCGCCCACCTAGTAACACTATCATGAGAAGCATTTACTCTGAAGAGATAGGAAAGGATAAAGGAAGTGAGATTAGCAGGCAGTCCTATTACCGCTGCGAAGAAAAGGGCTAAGCTTACTGTCTCCTTTGAATAATCCATCTTGTTCCAATAGAACTTAGAAACAACGGTTTTCTTCAGATCCTCTATTGGGTCTTTGGAAACTTTAAACTCTTCCTCTCCGGGTAAAGGGATATTGATCTTATGGGTGCATCTTTCTTTCCCTTTCTTCCGGTAGTTGGCGCATCTGAGTCTAATCGCTCCTGGGATGTTCTTGAAGATATACATCTTGGCTCCACAGAGAGGGCAAGGGTATCGTGGCTCCTTTGGCCGATGAGGCAACCCAGGAATAAACTGGCATCTGCAGTTTGGGTCTTTGCATTTATACTTTTGTAATCCTGTTGCTGGATGAAAGCCATTATAGGCTGTCTCTTCAGCACATCTGGGGCATTTAACAAAGTTGAGAGGCTTATTCCCCTTGCCCTTAGAAACAGTTTGCTCTTTCTCAACTACTAACAGATTGTCCATAAAAACCTCCTTTCGGTTTTGGGAGAAGATACTTATAATAAGGGTGTGCAGATCAAAAATGCAAGACCCTTACCCCGAAAGGAGGATAGAAGATTAACTGTAGTTTGTTACGTAAGTACCAAAAAAGAAAAGGAGAAAAAATTATGGATAAAGCAGAAGTAGAAAAATTGGTAAAAGAAATTACGGTAGAGCAGTTAGGAGTAAACTTAAATGAGGTTACGGAAAATGCCTCTTTTATTGACGATCTGGGAGCTGATAGTTTAGATACCGTAGAATTAGTAATGGCTTTTGAGGAGAAATTTGGTTTGGAAATCCCTGATGAGGATGCGGAAAAGATCAAGACCATTGGAGATGCGATAAACTATATTGTTGGTAAGAAGTAACTCTTTACGCGCAATGGAGAAAAAACGGATTGTTATTACCGGGATGGGATTGCTTACCCCGGTGGGCAATAGCAAAAAGGAAACCTGGGAAGCGTTAGTTAAGGGAAAAAGCGGAATAGATAGAATCAAAGGTTTTGATGTGCAGGACTATTCTTGCCAGATTGCCGGTGAAGTGAAAAATTTTGACTCTTCCCTATTTCTTGATAGAAAAACTGCCCGGCATATGGAACGTTTTGTTCAATATAGCATTGCTGCGACCAGGGAGGCTTTAAGCGATGCTTGCCTTGAAGGAATAGATAAAGAACGGATTGGAGTAATTATTGGCGCCGGCATTGGAGGACTTCGGATTATTGAAGAACAACATTCCATCCTTTTAGAGAAAGGTCCGAGGAGAGTTTCGCCTTTCCTTATCCCAATGCTTATTCCTAATATGGCTTCCGGCCAAATTGCCATTCAGTTTGATTTTAGAGGCCCTAACTATTGCACGGTTAGCGCTTGTGCCTCTGGAGCCCATGCCATCGCTGATAGTTATCGTCTCCTGAAAAATGGAGAAGCAGAAGTAATGGTTGCTGGAGGAACTGAATCCTGTATTACTCCTTTAGGATTGGCCGGTTTCTGTAGTGCGCATTCTCTCTCTACTAAAAATGATGAACCGAAGAAAGCGTGCTGTCCTTTTGATCAACGACGCGATGGTTTTATTATGGCTGAAGGAGCTGGTATTCTTATCCTGGAAACTTTAGAAAACGCCAAAAAACGTAATGCTCATATCTATGCTGAAATTGCTGGTGCGGGATTATCCGCAGACGCCTACCATATGACTGCGCCTCCAAGCGATGGCAAGGGAGCATTTTTAGCTATGAAAAGAGCATTGGAGAATAGCGAAATCAGAGCGGAAAAAATAGACTATATTAACGCCCATGGAACCTCAACGTTTCTCAATGATAAGAGCGAAACACAAGCCATAAAAAAAGTCTTTGGCAATTATGCCTACCAGATACCGGTGAGTTCCATTAAATCTATGGTCGGTCATATGCTGGGTGCTGCAGGAGCCGTAGAAGCGGCTGTCTCTGCTCTGGTAATTGAAAATTCCCTGATTCCCCCAACCATAAATTATGAAGTGGCTGACCCGGAATGCGACCTTGATTATGTTCCCAATTATGCGCGGGAGAAAGAAGTAAAAACAGTAATTTCTAATTCTTTTGGTTTTGGCGGCCATAACATTGCAATTGTTATTAAAAAATTTAAAGAGTAAATCAACCACGAATTAACACGAATGAACACAAAAGTAATCTACCACGGAGACACCGAGATACAGTAGAGAACTACAAAGAAATTAAAAAGCAGTTTAGAGTTGAGAGTAAAGAGTCAAGAGTAGAAACTTTTACTTTAAACTTTTAACTTTGAACTCTCATTTCTTCCTCTGTGTCCTCCGTGACTCTGTGGTGAATATTGTTTTTTAATTCGTGTATATTCATGTATATTCGTAGCTAAATAAGGGAAAATATATGGATTATCTTTTAAATGAAGAACAGTTGATGGTCCGGGATTTAGCGCGTAAGATTGCTCAAGAAAAGATCAAACCGGTGAGAGCCCGCTATGATGAGACAGAGGAGTTTCCCTGGGAAATTGTGAAGGTCCTGGCCAAAAGCGACATCTACGCTCTCTTTATTCCCGAGGAATATGGGGGACTTGGTTATGGAACTCTGGAACTTTCTATTGTTGTTGAAGAATTAAGCCGGGTTTGCGGAGGCATTGCTCTTTGTCTGGCTGCCTCTGCTCTGGGCACGTTTCCCCTGCTTCTCTTTGGAAGCGAAAATCAGAAGAAAAAATATCTTCCCTCTTTAGCCAAAGGGGAGAAGATTACCGGTTTTGCGCTCACCGAATCGGCTGCGGGCAGTGATGCTGCCGCTATCCAGACCACCGCAGTCAAAGATAAAGACAGTTATATCCTCAATGGCACCAAACAATGGATTACCAATGGCGGGGAGGCGCAAATTTATACGGTGATTGCTCTCACCGATAAAAAGAAAGGAGCCAGAGGAGCCAGCGCTTTTATTGTAGAGAAAGATACTCCCGGCTTCACCTTTGGCAAAAAGGAAAATAAATTGGGTATTCGCGGCTCAACTACCAGAGAACTTGTCTTTAACGACTGCCGGATTCCCAGGGAAAATATTTTAGGGAAAGAAGGAATGGGCTTTATTGTCGCAATGAAGACTTTTGACGTTAGCCGGCCGGGAGTTGCCGCCCAGGCTTTAGGTATTGCCCAGGGTGCGTTGGATGCTGCGGTAGATTATGCGCGAAGCCGCTACCAGTTTGAAAAGCCAATTTCTTCTTTTCAGGCAATCGGCCATATGTTAGCCGATATGGCCATTCAGATAGAGGCGGCCAGGTCTTTGATTTATGCTACTTGCAGGATGATTGATTCCGGAAAGAAGAATTGCGGTAAGGAAGCGGCTGCCTGTAAGGTTTTTGCTTCCGATACGGCAATGAAGGTAACGGTGGATGCTCTTCAGGTTTTTGGCGGCTATGGGTATATGAAGGATTATCCCATCGAGAAGATGATGCGGGATGCTAAAATTACCCAGATTTATGAGGGAACAAACCAGATTCAAAGAAATATTATTGCTCAAAATCTTATCCGGGAAGCCGCTAGAAAGAAAGTGTAGAGTTAAAAGTTTAAAGTTAAGAGTTAAGACCTGAAAATCTTTCTCGTAATATGGGAGGCATCTCCTGATGCCGATATTGTGAAGATTATCTATGAAGATGAAGCGGTTCTGGTAGTAAATAAACCGGTTGGGATGCTGGTTCACCCGGTTGGTAAAAAAACTTCCCGAAGCACTCTTGCCAATAAACTCCTGGATTACTGGGAAGGTTTCCGGAAACTCGAGCGGGCCGGAATTGTTCATCGATTAGATAAGGATACCTCGGGAATAATGCTGGTTGCCAAGAATGCTCTTGCCTATTATTCTTTAAAAAAACAATTTAAAGAAAGAAGAATCAAAAAGAAATATCTGGCGGTAGTAAAAGGAAAATTTCCCTTTGATGGAGAAGAGTTTAAAATTCCCTTAGGCCGAAAAGGGAATCAAATTACCCGGGGTCTAACCTTTAAGGAAGGAAAAGAAGCAATTACTAAATTTAAAGTTTTGCAGACCTTCTCTCAGGCAACTTTTTTAGAGGTTCTTCCTAGGACCGGACGTACTCATCAGATTCGCGCAACCCTATTTTTTTTGGGTTATCCTATAATCGGAGATAGAAAATATGGCGGCAAAAGGACTGAAATTGATGATTCTATCGGCCGACAGGCGTTACATAGCGCTTCCATTAGTTTTCTTCATCCTTTGACCAAAAATTACCTAAGCTTTATTGCTCCTTTACCAGAGGATATGAAGGAGTTGTTGCAATCATTGCGGGAATAACTCAGTGGTAGAGTGCAACCTTGCCAAGGTTGAAGTCGCGGGTTCGAATCCCGTTTCCCGCTCTCTTTTACGTCATTGCGAGCCGAAGGCGAAGCAATCTCTCCTTTCAAAGAAGTGAAAGATTGCCACGAGCCGATTGAATCGGCTCTCGCAACGGCTTCGGATGAGGGTGCCTGTTGCGATGAATAAAGAGCAACGAGTTAGGCACGCCCGCTACAGATGTGAGGCGGGCCGGGGCGAGTAGCGACGAGGGAGAAGGAATCCCGTTTCCCGCTCAAAAAACAATTCTTGAAAATCTAAAACTTAAGGAGGGGATAATCTTTTTCTGATCGCATTAACAACGGCGGAAGAGGAGATGGTAGCGCCGGTGATAGAATCAATTTCCCCGGAAGGATTTTTCTTTCTTAAATAAAGTTTTTCTTTATCTTTTCCCTGAAACTGGTCCAGGAATTTTTTCTCTTTAATTTTGGCACCTAAACCCGGGGTTTCAAAAGATTCCAAAATCTTTATTCCGGTGATCTTTCTTTCTAAATCAATTCCAACTTTTAATTTAATCTCCCCGCTGTAACCTTGGATTGTGACCAGGTAGACTTCTCCTACCTTTTTTCCGTCTTTTAATCCAATCTCAATAGTTTCCCCTTCTTTTGTTTCTTTCCTAAAGGCTGTTGCTTCAGGGAAAACTTCTTGAGAGGCTAATTTTTCCTCCAGGATTTTTTGCTTTTCTATCCTCTTTTCGGTTAGTTTATAAACCCCTGACAGTAAGAGCCCGGAACAGGCGCAGACTCCCATTAGTAAAACCCCGTATTTAATCAGTTCCTTCTTCATATTTTCTCTAACCACGAATTACCCAAATTACCCGAATTTAGAACATTTATTTTTTATCTTTAATTCGTACAATTCGAGAAATTCGTGGTTGCTTTTCTCCAAATCTTTTTGGCAAAGTATACCGGTCAATCAGAGGAACTAAACAGTTCATCAATAAAATACTATAACAAACCCCTTCAGGATAACCTCCCCAGAATCTGATTAAAGAAGTAATAACTCCACAGCCGAAACCAAACATAATTTGCCCTTTTTTGGTGATGGGACTGGTGGTGTAATCGGTAGCCATAAAGAAAGCGCCTAAAATAAGGCCACCGGAGAGAACTTGAAATAAAGGGTCCTTTCCCGCGCCCAAGGAGAAAAGAGCAACCGTAGCCATAAAAGTTACCGGTATATGCCAGGAGATAATTCTTCTTAAGAAGAGAAAGGTAGCTCCGAGCAGAACCGCTAAAGTACTGGTTTCCCCAATACATCCGGACCTTGTTCCGATAAAAAGATTGAAATAAGAGGGAAGAGGAGAAAGAAGATTCTCTTTAACAATCGCCAGAGGAGTAGCGCAACTTATGGCATCAAATGGGGATACCCAGGAGGTCATTATTAATGGGAAGGAAGCTAGGAGAATTGCCCGGGCTGCTAAAGCAGGATTAAAAATATTATGTCCCAGACCGCCAAAAAGTTCTTTGACTAAAAATATAGCAAAAAAACTACCCAAAGCCGGTATCCATAGAGAAACCGTTGAAGGAAGAATAAGGGCTAAAAGAATTCCGGTGACAACACTACTACCATCAAAAATTCTAATTTTCCTTTTGGTAATTATCTGAAATAGTCCTTCGGTGCTGATCGCGGCAATGATACTAACCAGAATAATATAAAGACTATGTATGCCAAAGAGGTAAATTCCCATAAAGGATACCGGCAAGAGCGCAATTACCACGCTCCACATAATTTTTGCCGTCGTCTCTTGAGATCTAATATGAGGACTAACTGCTAAAGAGAATGTTTTTTCTTTCATATCCCTTTTTTGGACACGGATAACATCAGGATAAAATCAGGATTAAAGTAAGTATTCAAACTTAAGTATTAAGCATTAAGTATTAAGTTACTTATTCCTTAGTACTTATCACTTACTACTGAATTTAATCTGCGTGTATCTGCGTTAATCTGCGTCCTATTGATTTTGAACTTTTAACTGTTCCTTTGCCCATTTAATATATTGAACAATCGGTCTTTTCGCCGGACAGACGTAGGCGCAGGCACTGCACTCCATACAATCAAGAACATTTAATTCTTTGACTGATTTCCAATCCTTGTTTTCTGCATATCTGGAAATTTCGGCAACTAAAAGATTCATCGGACAAATTTCAATGCATTTTCCGCAACGGATGCAAGGCTCTATTTCTTCTTTAAAGAACTTTTCTTTTGGCAAAAGCAAGATTCCGCATGTTCCTTTTGTTACCGGAATCTCCGTGGTCCATTGGGCAATTCCCATCATTGGTCCGCCGATGATAATTCTTTCTGTATCAGAAGGAAGTCCTCCTGATGCAACGATTAACTCTGAGATTGGCGTGCCAATCCTTACTCGAAAATTACCTGGTTTTTTCACGACGGGTCCGCTAACCGTAACCACCCTTTCCATAAGCGCCTTGCCATCGACAACGCTTTCTTTAATGGCTAAAGCGGTAGAAACATTCTGGACAACCACTCCCACGTCCATTGGTAGTCCACCTGAAGGAACCTCTCGGTGAGTAATTGCTTTGATTAATTGTTTCTCTGCTCCCTGGGGATATTTGGTGGGAAGAACAACAATTTTTATTGAAAAAAGAGATTGCTTCGGGACTTTGTCCCTCGCAACGACTTTGTCGCTTTGAACTCTCAACTGCTTTATCGCCTCAGGCTTATTATCCTCAATCCCGATATAGCCTTTTTTAACTCCTAAAATCTTAAGGATAATTTGGAAGCCCTCCAAGACCTCTTCTGGTTTTTCAACCATTAACCTATAATCCGCGGTAAGATATGGTTCGCATTCACAGCCGTTGAGAATTGCGGTATCAATCTTTTTTTCTCCCGGGGGAGAAAGTTTTACCGCCGTGGGGAAAGCGGCTCCGCCAAGGCCGACAACACCTGACTCCCTAATTCTACCTTTAATAGATTCAATGGATTCTTTCTCCCAATCCATTTTATCTAAAAGAAATTCTTCATCTAGGTTATCGGATTCAATAATAATTGAAGGCACTTTTTTGCCGAGAGGAGTAAAAAATTCTTTGATGGCAATAACTTTTCCTGAAATAGAACTGTGCACCGGAGCAGAAATAAATTTCTTGTTATCTCCGATTTTCTGTCCTTTTTTAACCAGGTCTCCTATCTTGACTAAAGGGTAGTTGATTGCTCCGGTATGTTGAAGAAGGGGGATGGTAACTTTTTGGGGCAAAGGTAAATTTTTGATCGGCGAGGCTTTTGAAAGATACTTAAACCCCCGGGGATAAATTCCTCCTCTAAATCTTTGAAAAGCCATATTTTCTACGCTCCGAATTTCTTCAAGCGAAGGCTGTTGGCCAACATCAGAACCATTGCTTGCGTAGCCGGAAATTTCCCCAGACTACCCTGGCAACAGGATCTCTCCGAGAAATTAGAAAGATTATCCGGTAAACAATTTTTGGAAAGAAGAAGGAAGGGATTGGGATGCCAGGAATGTCCTTTGAGAAGAGAGGGAGTAGAGTGGTCTCCGGTTATTACCAACACGTCTGGATGCAATTGCTCTATTTCGGGAATAAAGGTATCTACTTCTTCAATGACGAAAACTTTTTTTTCAAAGTTTCCATCCTCTCCATAACTATCACCTTTCTTAATGTGCAGATAGAAGAAATCATAGTTTTGAAAATTTTCTTTCAGGGTTTCAATCTCATCCTTAATTGTTTCTCCCGTGGGCAGAATCTCCATTCCGACAAGTTTTGCCAATCCCCGGTACATTGGATAAGTAGCAATACAAGCACTCCTTAAAAGATATTTTTCCTGAAATGATGGAAGATGAGGAATTTTTGAGATTCCGCGTAGAAGAACGGTATTGGCGGAAGCCTCTCCTTTTAAAACTTCATTTATTCTTTTGGTAAGTTTGTTAACTAAACTGGCTGTTTTTTTTGCCTCTTTGATTAAAGGAATTGCCTCTTTTGTTTTCTCTCCCTCTTTTTGCGGGTCGGTATCGGAAATCCCCTCTACTAAATCTTTGCCTTTAAGTAGTACTACGCAGCGGTGTTCTTTTACCGCTTTAAAAGAGAGTTTAACCTCTTCCAGAGCAGAAATCTTTTTTTGCAGAAGAACGCAGAGTTCTTTATTCCTTGCGGTGCTAATTCTTCCGGCGCGCCGATCAGTAATTATCCCTTCTTCATCTATATTGGCGAAATTTCCTCGAGCGGCAAGGTCGCTGGGTTCTAACTCTTCTCCTATGCCTAATGCTTCTAAAACTCCTCTTCCAATCTGGTATTTTATAGGGTCATAACCAAAGAGGGCTAAATGTGCAGGGCCGGAACCAGGAGTGATACCGGGAGCAACGGCTTCACTTAAACCACAACTTCCCTTTGAAGCAAGGCGGTCAAGGTTTGGGGTCTTCGCCGCTTCCAGTTCCGTTTTTCCGTTAATAGGGAGCCCCCCTAAACCATCAATAACCAGAAGAACAATTCTGGAACTATTTTTCTGAACCAAATCTCTAAGAATATTATTTTCCATTTTTTAACCTTATTTAAACTTTCTTCGCAACCATTCCTTTCTTTGCTATTTAATCCTTGATAGTTTATAATGGAAAGGTTAAAAAAGTCAATGTTGTACATAGTAGCTACCCCAATCGGAAATTTAGAGGATATTACCTTAAGGGCCTTAAGAGTGCTGGGAGAGGTTGATTTTATTGCCGCTGAAGATACCCGGGAAACGAGGAAGCTTCTTTTTAAATATAAAATTAAAAAACCTCTTTTCAGTTACTACAAAGATAACGAACGAAAGATGGCGGGAAAAATTCTCCAATTGCTTAAAGAAGGCAGGAAGATTGCGCTTGTTTCCGACCGCGGGACGCCAGGAATTTCTGACCCTGCGTATCTCTTAGTAAAATTAGTCAGAGAAGCAAAGATTCCGGTTGCATCTATTCCCGGAGCTTGTGCGATTACCGCAGCTTTATCAATTTGTGGACTTCCCACGACAAACTTTACTTTTCTGGGATTTCTTCCGAGAAAAAAAGGGAAGCGGAGAAAAATTCTCGGAGAACTTTCCCAGCGCTCAGAAACGCTTATTTTCTATGAATCTCCGTTTCGAATTCTTGCTCTTCTTGAAGAGCTTTTAGGAATTTTCGGGGAAAGAAGAATAGCAATCTGCAGAGAACTCACCAAAAAATTCGAAGAAACTGTTTCTGGTGCTCTCTCAGATTTATTAAGAAGTCATAGAGAAAAAAAACCGAAAGGAGAATTTGTTATTTTAGTAGAAGGAAAAAATGTTTAAGTTTTTAAGAAAAAAGAAAAATTTAAAGCGCGTTTATTGGATTTTAGCTGCTTTGGTAATACCCTCGTTTATCTGGTGGGGGGTTGGTTCTGGTGTGGGGGGATCGGGAAAAGGGTTAGCTGCGAAAGTAAACCGGGTTCCGATTACGTTAAGGGAATATTATACGGCTCTGGAGAAGTTAGAAGGTAATTACCGGACTATTTTTGGCGACAAGTTTACCGAAGAAGAAGCAAAAAAATTAAATTTGAAAAAAAGAGCATTAGAAATGCTAATTAGGGATAAAATTCTCTTTCAAGAAATAAAAAGGAGAAAAATCAGGGTAAGTAATGATGAAATTCTAAGTCAGATTAAGAAGGATCCCTCTTTCTTTGATAAAGACGGTAAATTTGATGACGACAAGTTCAAAAGAATAGTAGAGAGAATCCCGGCTAATGAGTTAAAGCAAATTGAAAAAGAAACAAAAAAATCTTTGCTTTTGCAAAAATTACAAGAAGAAACTCTTTCTTCTTTTAATATCATAGTCAGCAATGAAGAAATTGTTAATTATCGAAAAGCGAATAAAGAAAGAAAGAAAATGGATGAAGAAATTATTCGCCAGAGTCTTCTTTTTCAAAAGAGCCAGCTCGCTCTCGACGATTGGTATAAAAATCTGAAAGCAGAAGCGCAAATACGAATTTGGCTGCCCAAGGAAGAATAAAATGGCTAAAATTATTCCCTTCAAAGGTATTTTTTATAACCGCCAGATTATTAAAAATTTAAAGGATGTAATTACTCCCCCCTATGATGTTATCAATACAGAGGAAAGGGAGAAGTTTTTTCAAAAGAGTCCCTATAATATTATCCGTATTATCTTAGGGAAAGGGAAAAATAGATATAGAGAGGCAAAGGATTATTTTGCGGCCTGGCAGAAAGATAAAGTGCTTTGCCAGGATAAAAAAAAAGCAATTTATCTTTATTGGCAAAAATATAGAATTAAAGGAGAAATAAAAGAGCAGTTTGGTTTTTTAGCGCTTCTAAAATTGGAAAACTTAAAAAATAGTTCGGTTATCCCTCACGAAGGAACAATCCTTAAATATCGAGAGGACCGCTATAAACTTCTTGCAGCTACCAAAGCAAATTTTTCTCCGATTTTTCTTCTTTACCAGGATTCTAAGCAGGAGATTGAGAAAGAATTAGAAGAAGATAAACAAAATTATCCTTGGTTCAGTTTCGAAGATGAAAAGGGGCTCCGGCATCAGGTTTGCTCCTTAACTAACGAGAAGAAAATAAGAAAATTGATTGAAAAAATAAAAAATAAAAATATCTATATTGCTGATGGCCATCACCGCTATTTAAGCGCTTTGCACTACTATCAGAAAAATCGAAGGGAAAATTCCTCCTTTGTCCTTGCCTATTTTACCAATGTATTTTCTCCCTCTCTTTCTATTCTTCCGGTTCATCGGTTTATTAGAAGTGAGAAAAAATTTGAGAAAATAAAGAGCCGGATAGAAAAATATTTTGAAGTAAGGAAGAGCAAGAAGGGGGAAATATTTAAACAACTGCAATCCCATTCTTCTCGCCATAGTTTTGGCCTTTATTTAGGAGATAGAAAGTTTTTCCTGCTCATCTTAAAAGATGAAAGGATTATGGATAATTTTGCCGATGAGAAAGATCTTAGATGTTTAGATGTTATAATTGCCCATAAAGTTTTAATCGAACGTTTTTTTAAAAGTGATGAAACTTTTTACTTCAGAGATGAAGAATCCCTTATTGAAAAAGTTGATCAAGAAAAGGGAAAGTCTGTCGCCATTTTTCTTAATCCCATTAAAAGCGCTCAATTAATGAATATCTGCGAAAAGAGAAAAATCCTTCCTCCTAAAACAACCTATTTTTACCCAAAGATTCCTGCGGGTCTGCTGATTCATCGCTTGGTTTGACTGATTGGAAAAAATAAGATAGAATAAAAAGATATGAACAACCGAGAAAAAGTAATACTTATAGGCAGTTTCTTTTTCTTAATCGTTTTGGTCGGGTTCCTTTTGGTTCTGCAGAAAGGAACATTTCTGCCTAAAGAGCAAACCGTTAATCTTTATTTTTCCGCTTATAAAAAAGGGGTATTTTATCTCCAGCCGGTATCCCGGCAGATTAAAACCAGGAGAAAACTTCCTTTGGAAGAAACTCTGGAAATGTTGTTTGCCGGACCTACTCCGGAGGAAAAACTGCAAGAGCTTTCTTCAAATACTCCACCAACGGTTAAATTGCTTGGACTACAGGTAAAAGACAATATTGCCTATCTTGATTTTTCCGAAGAGATAGAATCAGGGGGAGGAACAAGCAGTATGGAAGGGAGATTGCGAGAAATAGTTTATACCGCAACCCAATTTCCTGAGATAAAAAAAGTTCGTTTTCTCATTAAGGGGAAAGAGGTAAAAGTTTTTTCCGGAGAAGGAATTACTGAGGTGGAAAAACCATTGGGCCGAGAAGATCTGCCCATAATCTATTAAAATGAAAAAAGGGATTCATCCAGATTATAAGGAAACAACGTTTACCTGCGCCTGTGGTAATGTTATTCATACTTGTTCCACCAAGCAAAATGTAAAAGTGGAAATCTGCTCCGCTTGCCATCCTTTTTTTACCGGGAAAGATAAGTTTGTTGATAGCGCGGGGCGAGTAGAAAAATTTAGAAGGAAGTATGGAAAAATTAAATAATGGAGATACCCGCAATGCCATTATTGAAATTAGGGCAGGAGTGGGTGGAGAGGAAGCGGCTTTCTTCGGAAAAGATCTTTTCCTGATGTACGCTAAATATAGCGAGAAAAAAGGCTATAAATTGGAGGTTTTTGATACCTCTTTTTCGGCAAAGGGCGGCTTTAAAGAAATTATTTTTTTGATTAAGGGGAAAGCTGCTTATCGTCAGTTTAGATACGAGGCTGGTATTCACCGAGTGCAGCGAATTCCTAAAACTGAAAATAGAGGCCGAATTCATACTTCTGCGGCTACCGTAGCTGTTTTCCCGGAAATAGAAGAAGAAGAATTAAAAATTAATCCCGGGGATATTCGGATTGATACTTTTTGTTCTTCCGGTCATGGAGGTCAATCGGTAAATACCACCTATTCTGCGGTAAGAATTACGCATTTACCCACGGGAATTGTTGCCAGTTGCCAGAATGAGAGAAGTCAATTCCAAAATAAATTGAGAGCTCTGGCGGTTTTAAGAACAAGATTGCACGCAAAAAAAGAAGAAGAGGAAAAGCTGAAAGTTTCCCAGGAAAGAAAGAGCCAAATTGGCCAGGGTGATCGGAGCGGGAAGATTCGCACCTACAATTTTGCTCAGAATCGGCTTACTGACCACAGAATTAATCTCTCTTTACACAAATTGGATCGGATTCTTGCCGGGGATTTAGAATCACTGATAGAAACTTTAAAGAAAAAATTAGAAGGGAGGTGAAAAAACAAGAATGAAAACCGAGGATTTTTTGACCTTTCAAAAGATGATTACCCCATCTATTATTCGGGTTATCCTTTGGATTGGAATTGTTCTATGTGTCATTGGTGGCATCATTTCAATCATTGGAGGTGCGGTTGCAAGATATGGTGGAGGCACAAGGGTTCTCAATGGCATTATCTTGCTGTTTCTTGGCCCACTTGGCGTGAGAATTTATTGTGAACTCATTGTTGTGGTATTTCAAATAAATGATAGTTTAACTGAGATAAAGAAAAATATCACCGCAAAAAGCAAGTAGAAAACTCTCTTGAGAAGGAGCAATGCCACCGTCAAAGACAGTTAAGCAGAGGAAAGTTTGGGATGCCCTAAAATTTGGGATAAATTTTTTAACGGAAAAAGGGATAAGCCAGCCAAGACTCAATAGCGAAACTCTTTTAGCGCATGTAATCGGGACAGAGAGATTTGCTCTCTATGTTAATGGAGAGGAATTGCTGAAACCCTGGCAGTGGAATTTATACCAACGTCTTTTGCAAAGGAGAGGAGAGTTTGTCCCTCTCCAATATTTATTGGGTTCGGTAAACTTCTTTGGTTTTGATTTTGTCGTTGATAAAAGAGTTCTTATTCCCAGACCCGAGACTGAGATATTAGTAGAGAGAACGTTGTTAAAGATAAAGAATTTCCCCGCAAAAGTTAAAATTTTAGATTTAGGGACAGGCTGCGGGAATATTGCTCTCTCTTTGGCAAAATTAACCAAAGCAGAAATTTATGCTATTGACATCTCGAAAAATAGTTTAGCGGTTGCCAGGAAAAACAGTCAACAACTTAAATTAAAAAAGAGAGTCCATTTTTTGAGGGGGGACTGTTTTAAACCCTTAAAGAAAAAAAGGGTTCTTTTCCACTTAATCTGCTCTTCTCCTCCTTATCTTCCAACGGAGCAATTAAGGAAATCTTCTGAAGAGATTAATTTTGAACCGGAAATTGCTCTTAATGGCGGAGAAGACGGGCTTGATTTTTTTAGAAGGATTATCAAAGAATCTCCGCCATTTTTGATTAAAGATGGGTATCTTATTTTAGAAATGGGAGACCATCAGTCAAAAGCAATTAAGGATTTAGTGAAGAAAAATAAGTTTCTTTCTTTGGAAAGTGTTGTTCCCGATTATCAGGGTATTGAAAGAATAGCAGTTATAAAAAAATATAACCACGAATTTATCGAATTTTCCGAATTAAGAATTTTGACAGGATTAACAGGATTAAAACATAACAAAAACGTAGTGGACGAGCTTGCTCGTCTGTCAACCAAGGTTGACTACTACAATAGCAGAGTAGACTCTGCCACTACAAAATAATCCTGTAAATCCAGTCGGGAATATATTAATGTCATTTTTTAAATTCGATTAATTCGCATAATTCGTGGTTAAGAAATTATGGACAAGATTGTTATTGAAGGGGGTGTTCCTCTAAAAGGAGAAGTAAAAATTTCCGGCTCTAAGAATAGTGCTTTGCCCATTTTAGCGGCTACTCTTTTAGCGGAAGGGACTTGCCGAATTAAGAATCTTCCTCTTTTGAAGGATATTGAGACAATGCTAAAAATTTTAGAGTTTTTGGGTGCAAAGATAAAAATACGGAAAAAAGCAGTGGAAATAAATACGGAATCTGTAAAAAATATCCCTGCTCCTTACGATTTAGTGCGCTTAATGAGAGGCTCTGTCTGCATCTTGGGTCCTCTGTTGGCCCGTTTTAGAAAAGCGATTGTCTCTTTGCCTGGTGGCTGCATTATTGGTCCGCGGCCAATTGATTTGCATCTTAAGGGCTTGGAAAAATTGGGAGCGGAGATTGAGATAGATAAAGGCTATATCAAAGCTAAAGCCAAAAAACTCAAAGGAAGAAGAATCTTTCTTGGCGGTACTTTTGGTTCCAGTGTTCTTGCCACAGCCAACCTGATGATGGCGGCTGCTTTAGCCGAGGGAGAAACTTTAATTGAATTTGCTGCCGGTGAGCCGGAGATTGTTGATTTAGCAAATTTTCTAAACAAAATGGGAGCAAAAGTTAAAGGAGCAGGTTCACATCTTTTAAGAATTAAGGGAGTGAAAAAGTTAAGGGGAGTTTCTTACCGGATAATTCCTGATCGAGTTGAAGCAGGGACATATTTGATTGCCGGATTAATTACCAGGGGTAAAGTTTCTATTAAAGGAGCAATTTCCGGACATTTAGGGGCAATCATTGATAAAACAGAGGAGGCCGGAGCAAAAGTAGAGATTAAAAAAAACAGCCTTTATGTTGAGAATTCCCAGTGGCCTTTAAAATCGGTTAATCTTATTACCCTGCCTTACCCTGGTTTTCCTACGGATATGCAGGCTCAGTTTATGGTCCTGATGTGTCTTAGTGAAGGCACCTCGGTTATTACTGAACGCGTCTTTCCCAGACGTTTTATGCATATAGGAGAGTTAAATCGAATGGGCGCAGATATTGTGGTAGAAGAAAATAGCGCCATTGTCAGAGGAGGCAGAAAGTTTGTTGGAACCAGGGTAATGGCTTCTGACCTCAGAGCAAGTGCGGCTCTTGTTTTGGCATCTTTGGCGGCAGAGGGAAAAACGGAAATTTCCCGAGTTTACCATCTTGACCGGGGTTACGAAGGGTTGGTGGAGAAATTAACCGGATTAGGAGCGAAGATTAAAAGAACGAACTAAAAAAGGAAGAGAATAATGGTGAGAATTAGATTAAAGAGAATAGGAGCGAAGAAAAAACCGTTTTACCGGGTTATTGTGGTTGACCGACGCAAGGACGGTATGGGAGACGTTATTGAAACGATTGGTTCTTACGACAATAGGTCTAACCCCAAGGTAATAAAAATTAACCGGGAACGCGCGGTTTATTGGTTGAAAATGGGAGCGCAGCCAACGGAGACGGTAAAAAGTCTCCTGCGCAAGGGAAAAATAAGTGGTAATTGATATTTTAACGATTTTTCCCGAAGTTTTTACTCCTTTAGAAGTAAGTATTGTTAAACGGGCAAGAGAAAAGGGTTTGATTGAAATTAATATTTACAACTTAAGAGATTTTACCCCTAATAAACACAAAAAAGTAGATGATCTTGCTTACGGTGGAGGAATAGGTATGGTGATGAAGCCGGAACCAATCTTTGAAGGGATAGAGTATCTGAGAGTTAAAAGCGACGAAGTCGTTGCGAGGCACGAAGTGCCGTGGCAATCTCATGAAGTAAGGGGTTGCCACGCTCACGCTCGCAATGACATCAAAATTCAAAATTCAAAAATCATTCTGCTTTCCCCGCAAGGGTCTTTATTCACTCAAAAAATGGCTAAGGAATTATCCTGCGAGAAGCACTTAATTTTTATCTGCGGGCATTATGAAGGAATAGATGAACGGGTAAGAACGATTGTGGATAAAGAAATTTCAATAGGCGAGTATATTCTAACTGGCGGAGAATTAGCGGCAATGGTGGTGGCCGATAGCATTGTTCGGCTCATTCCTGGCGTTCTTCCCGAAGAGGCGACCGAAGAAGATTCGTTCTCTAAGGGAGATTTGCTTGATTGGCCGCATTATACGAGACCCCGGGTCTTTCGAGGTTTAAAAGTTCCTGCAGTTCTCCTTTCGGGTAACCATAGAAAGGTTACTGATTGGCGGCAAAAACAGGCAAAAGAACGAACACGCCTTCGCCAAAACTTATAAAAATAAGAGAGATTAAAAATGGATGTTTCAGAAAAAAGATTTTCTCAATTTTCGATAGGGGATGAAATTGCTGTTCATCTTAAGATAATTGAGCCGGCAAAAGAGAAAGACCGGAAAGAGAAGAAAGAAGAAAAATCTCGAGAGAGAATCCAGATTTTTGATGGTATAGTAATTGCTCAAAGAGGAACCGGAACAAGTAAAACATTCACGGTTCGCAAGGTTTCATATGGGGAAGGTGTAGAAAGAATCTTTCCTTTTTGCTCCCCGCTTATCCGGGATATCAAACTCAAGAAGAAAGGGAAAACGAGAAGAGCAAAATTATACTATCTTAGAAGAAAAAAAGTTTGAGTTGACAAAAGAAAGACAAAAGCTGGGCAGGGAAGGGGAGAAGCGAGCAGAGAAATTTTTGCTCTCTAAGGGTTATAAAGTAATAGAAAGAAATTTCAAGACTCCTTTTGGTGAAATTGATCTTATTGCCTATGCCGGGAAGGTTCTTGTTTTTATTGAAGTAAAAGCAAGAACCTCTTATAATTTTGGTAGTCCCGAAGACGCCATCTCTCCTGAGAAAAAGAGAAAAATCTCCCGGGTCGCTTCCTTATATCTTAAAGCAAAAAGATTGAATGGAGTTGATTGTCGTTTTGATGTCGTTGCCCTTATCTTAGATAGGGGGAGAGAAAATTCCTATACAATAAAATTAATTAAGGATGCTTTTCAGATATGTTAGCTAAAGTTTATTCTGCAACAATCTTGGGGATAGAGGCGTATCCTATTGAGATTGAGGTGGACATAGGGCGGGGACTCCCTTCTTTTTCTATCGTAGGATTACCTGACCAGGCGGTGCGAGAAAGTAAAGATAGAATTAAACCGGCCTTAAAGAATTCCGGTTTTGAATTTCCGGTAAAGAAGATTACGGTTAATTTAGCTCCTGCCGATTTAAAAAAAGAAGGTCCTTCCTTTGATCTTCCTATTGCTATCGGACTCTTGTCCGCGACAAATGTAATCAAAAGCAATCGTTGGGATGACTATTTTATCTTAGGAGAACTTTCTTTGGATGGCTCTTTACGCGCAGTGAAAGGGATTTTAACTACGGTATTGAAAGCCAAAGCCTTAAAGAAGAAAGGAGTCATTTTACCCAGGGAAAATGCCAGGGAAGGAGCTTTAATTAAAGGAATTGAGGTCTATCCGGTTGGCTCATTAAAAGAAACAGTTGACTTTTTAGAAGGAAAAATTGATATCCCCCCTTTTTCCATAGAGGCAGAGAATCTTTTTAAAGAAAGAAGAGTCTATCCGGTAGATTTTAGCGAAGTATCCGGACAAGAGCATATTAAGCGGGCTTTAGAAGTAGCAATCAGCGGAGGTCATAATATTCTCCTTATTGGCCCTCCTGGTTCAGGGAAGACGATGCTGGCTAAAAGGTTGCCAACTATCCTTCCTGATATCACTCTCCCTGAAGCTTTAGAAACCACGAAGATTCACTCCATCGCCGGACTTCTTGACTCAGAAGAAGCCATTGTAGCAACTCGTCCTTTTCGCAGTCCTCATCATACCATTTCCGATATTGCCCTTATTGGCGGCGGTTCCTTCCCCAAACCGGGAGAAGTGAGTTTAGCCCATAATGGTATTCTTTTTTTAGATGAGTTTGCTGAGTTCCATCAAAATACGCTTGAAGTGTTGCGTCAGCCGTTAGAGGATGGTATCGTCCATATCTCTCGCGCTAAAGGTTCGGTTAGTTTTCCCGCCCGATTTATGCTGGTGGGGGCAATGAACCCCTGCCTCTGCGGATTTTATACCGACCCCAGGCATGAATGCACCTGCACCCCTTACCAGATTCAGAAATACAGGAACAAACTCTCCGGCCCTCTTCTGGATAGAATTGACCTGCAGGTTGAGGTCCCCGGCATTTCCTTCTCGGAGATGTCTTCCGAAGAGACTAAAGGAGAGAGTTCTCAAACAATCAGGGAAAGGGTTAATCGAGCAAGGAATCTTCAGCTAAATAGATTTAAGGAGGAAGGGATTTACTGTAACTCCCAGATGGATAAGTCCCGGATTAAGGAGTATTGCTCAATTAACGAAGAGTCAAAAACCCTCTTAGGTTTGGCCATCGATAAACTGGGAATGTCTGCCCGGGCCTACGATAAGATTCTTAAAGTCTCCCGAACCATTGCCGACCTGGAAGGTTCCTCCTCAATAGAGACCCCTCATATTTCCGAAGCAATTCAATACCGAAGTCTGGACAGGAAGGTGGATGTTTAACTCGGTTAGGCAGGAACCTCTACCCAATATCCTCCTTCTTCTGCCGGATGAAAAATTACTGTGTATTCCATAATTCCGCCAACCCTTAAGAAAACCTTTACAGCCTCTTCTCCTTTAATTCCTCTAAGTTGACGACCTTCCATAGTATGGAATTTTATCTTTTAAACAGATTTTTGTCAAAAAAGGATACCTAATCAAATGTCTGGGTTCGGACACATGGGTAAGAGTTAAGGTAAATATTATTCATAGATTAATGGGGGTTCTGACAGCATAGGTGTAAACTTTTTGTATTTTCAGGGTATTAAAGGGAACTAATTTACTGACAGTTTTGAGATTTTAGTGAGGGATAACCTTCTTGAGGGATGGGAATATTTTTAGCGGGAAGATTATAGCTACCAGGAATAGAAAGGAGAATGCAATATCGTCTCGTATTAAATACGGGATTTCAAAAATCCTGTTACCTATGCTGGAGTTAAAATCTCACTCTCTTCGAAATTTTCCTCCACATTTTTAAAATGAAAGCCAGCGGGAAGGATTAATTTCTAAGGAAATGATTTGGGAATGAAACTTATTAA
>Ga0210019_1000905_pt1 | contig 34171 bp, 32 predicted proteins | sample CryGeyCG2114_020_2_FD_183969 | JGI IMG/M metagenome (GOLD analysis project Ga0210019, IMG submission 183969) | Groundwater microbial communities from aquifer - Crystal Geyser CG11_big_fil_rev_8/21/14_0.20 (SPAdes) (version 2) | ecosystem: Environmental > Aquatic > Deep subsurface > Groundwater ...
GAGCCGCAAGCGGCCCCCGGGCAAACCCCAAGGACCCCGCCGCCCATGAACTGGACCCTCTACACCGCCTTCGTCGCCGCCACGGCGGTGCTGATCGTCATCCCCGGCCCCAGCGTGCTGCTGATCACCAGCCAGGCGACGCGCCACGGCGTCCGCGCCGGCCTGGCCGGCGTTGCCGGCACCAGCTTCGCCCAGGTCCAGCAGCTGGCGGTGACGGCGCTCGGCCTGACCACCTTCATGGCCGTCATGGCCGAGGGCTTCGAGCTGCTGCGCTGGCTGGGCGTCGCCTATCTGTTGTGGCTGGGCGTGAAGGCGTTCCTGGAGAAGCCGCGCGAGCCGGGCGCGGCGCCCGCCGCCCCCCGCGGCCTGCGCCGGATGTTCTGGCAGGGCTTCTTCGTGAGCTGGACCAATCCCAAGGTGCTGGCCTTCTACGCCGCCTTCTTCCCGCAGTTCATCGACCCCGCGCTGCCGGCCGGCCCGCAGCTGTGGGCCATGGGCCTGGCCTACATGGCGATCCAGATCACCCTCGATTCCGCCTACGCCCTGTTCGGCGCGCGCGTCCTCGGCGCCATCCGCTCGGCGCCGGCGCAGCGCTGGCGCAACCGCGTGACCGGCGGCCTGTTCATGGCCGCCGGCTTGGGCCTGGCCCTGGTGCGCAGGAACTGAGGCGGCCCTACTGACGGCGCAGCGGCACCACGTTGGACCCGGGCCTGCGCCGGGCGGCGGCGCGGGTCAGGCCGGCCAGATACTCGTCGCGGGAGAAATCGCGGCCGCAGACCATGCAGGTCACGGGCCCGAACGGGCTGCGGTCGGGATCGAAGCCGCCGGCCATGGCGTTCTGCGCCTCGCCGCACTGCGGGCAGGTCACGGGATAGAGGTCTCTGGCCATCGCCGAGATTCCCAATTCCAATCGGCCCAATTCAATCCAGCCCGGCGCAATCCGACACGCGCGATCCGTTAGGGCGCACAGGCGCGGGCGCCGCGAAACCCGCGGCCCCGCTTCTGTACGAAACCTCCATCCCGCCCCCGGCACACTGCCGGGAACGGCGCCGCCCGGCTGCCCAGATGTCGTCTGGCCAAGCGTTATCGGGACGGTATCAGGAGACTGTTATCCGACGGCCTTCAGGTTCGCCGCCGCTTCGCGGCCGTCTCGCCCAGGCACAAGTTCGTATTCCAGCTTCTGTCCTTCGGCGAGGGATTCCATCCCCGAATCCCGAACGGCCGAAATATGCACGAATGCGTCCTTACCGCCCTCGTCGGGGGTAATGAAGCCAAATCCCTTGGTCACATTGAACCACTTCACGGTTCCAGTAGGCATCTTTTATCAACTTCCTTTGTTGAGTGGAGTAACAGGCCCCCAGGATCTTTGCCTTCTTGAGGCCGCGCCATGTCCATGGCCGGCGCGCCCGGGGCCGGTTCGGCCCAACGAAAGATACCCCCCTTCGCCGCCCGATCTCCGGAACCCCCCAAAGCGATGCCGCAAATATCATCTTACGGCAACGCGGGAAACGCAACCGAAACCCGCAGATGCCGTAACGGCAACTCGCGCGGCAGGATTATCAGGATTTGGGCCGGGACCGGGGCGGTTACAAGTCCGGATCGGCCAGGCCCGCCTGGCGGCAGGCGGCGACCACCGTGTTGCGCAACAGGCAGCAGATGGTCATGGGGCCGACGCCGCCCGGCACCGGCGTGATGGCGCCGGCGACCGTCACCGCCGTCGCGAAATCCACGTCGCCGACGATGCGCGTCTTGCCGGGGCCTTTTTCCGGTGCCTCGATGCGGTTGATGCCGACGTCGATCACCGTGGCGCCGGGCTTGACCCAGTCACCGGGCACCAGGCGCGGGCGGCCGACGGCGGCGACCAGGATGTCGGCCTCGCGGCAGCGCTGGGCCAGGTCGGCGGTGCGCGAATGGGCGATCGTCACCGTGCAGCTTTCGCCCAGCAGCAGCGCCGCCATGGGCTTGCCGACGATGTTGGAACGGCCGAGCACCAGGGCGCGCCGCCCGCCCAGGTCGCCCAGCGTTTCCTTCAGCATCAACAGGCAGCCGTAGGGCGTGCAGGGCACCAGCGCCCGCGCGTCGCCCGACCACAGGCGGCCGACGTTGACGGGATGGAAGCCGTCGACGTCCTTGGCCGGATCGACGGCGGCGATCACCGCCCCCTCGTCGATATGGCCGGGCAGCGGCAGCTGCACCAGGATGCCGTGCACGGCGGGATCGCCGTTGAGGGTGTCGATGAGGGCGAGGAGGTGGGCCTCGGACGTGTCGGCCGGCAGGCGGTGCTCGATCGACTCCATGCCCGCCGCCACGGTCTGCTTGCCCTTGGCCTTCACGTAGACGTGGCTCGCCGGGTCGTCGCCGACCAGGACCACGGCCAGCGCCGGGGTCAGGCCGCGGCCGTCCTTGAGGCGCCGGACCTCGGCCGCCACCTTTTCGCGAAGCCGGTCCGCATGGACCTTGCCGTCGATGATCGCCGCATCCGTCATGTCGTCTTCAGCCCTTTCCTTCGGCACCAGTCGTCGAGCGCGCGCATTAACGCCGTCCCGTCGCCCCGGATCAAGAGCGTCTTGTTGCGCGCCGCCGTCCCCTGGACGATCGCCAGGTCCGATTTCGCAAGCCCCCATTCCTTGGCCAGGAGCCGCACCACGGCGGCATTGGCCTTGCCCTTGTCCGGCGGCGCGGTGACCGTGACCTTGAGAACCCGGCCGCCCTCCGCATCGGCGGCGACGCCGGCCACGCGATCGGCCGCTGCCTTGGGCGTGACCTTGAGCGATACGCGCAGGCCCTCCGCCGTCGCGCGGAACGGCGGGGCCGCGCCGGATGCGCCGGCGGCGGCCACGTCACCCGATCTTGTAGGCCAGGCGGACGAGGAATTCCCTGAGGAAGATGATCCCCAGGATCAGGATCACCGGCGACACGTCGAGCCCGCCCAGGTTGGGCAGGAAGCGGCGGATGCGGCCGAGCAGCGGCTCGGTCGCGCGGTAGCAGAAATCGCCGACCAGATAGACGAACTTGTTCGAGGTGTTGATCACGTTGAAGGCGACCAGCCAGCTCAGGATCACGCCGATGATGACGACCCACATGTAGAGGTCGAGGGCGATCAGGAGGATCGAGATGACGGGGCCGGTGATGACGTCCATTGCGGTCTCCGAATGTGCTTGGCCGGGGCCGCACAAACCTAGGGGCAAGGGCCCGCCGCCGCAAGGCTTTAGGCTGAAACCGCGGCTTGACAGCCCGCCCCGCCGCAAGCATTATCCGGCCTCCCAAATCGGCCGCCGGCCCGGTTCCCGCCGGGCGCCGGCGACCCACCCGGGACGCCCGCCTGGCCGGGATCCTCAAGGGGCTGTAGCTCAGTTGGGAGAGCGTCGCGTTCGCAATGCGAAGGTCAGGGGTTCGATTCCCCTCAGCTCCACCACCCTATGCCTTCGGCTTCGGGTGGCAGGCCGCGGAGAGGACCGGCCCCGGAGGCGCTCAGGCGTAGGGGTGTCCCCCTTAGCCATGGCGCAGGAAGACGGCGTGGTTCCCCTGCCCCCCAAAATTCCCGATTGCCCGCCCGCGCGGAGCACGGAACCGGCTGAATGCGCGGATGCTCACCCTCGACTTTCGGCCTAATTGAGATCGGTTCGCATCTGCAATAAAATCCGCGGCGGAAAGCTGCTTGGGCCGTCTCCGCCACCGGACGGGGGGTCCGGAGCGGAAGGGGAGGCATGAATGCCCGCCGTACTCGTCGTCGACGACAACGAACTTGCGCGTAACCTGATCGCCATGCCCCTGGCCGAGGTCGGATTCAACGTGGACACGGCATCGGGCGGCAACGAGGCCCTGGCGAAGTTCAAGGTCCGGCGCCATGAGGTGGTCATCACCGACATCCTGATGGCCGACGGCGAGGGCATCGGCCTGATCCGCGCGCTGCTGGCCGACGATCCGGACCTGCCGATCCTGGCCGTGTCCGCCGACCCGCGCACCAACGAGACCTCGTCGCTTTCCATGGCCGTCAAGGTGGGGGCGCGACAGACCCTGACCAAGCCGTTCTCCGTGCTCGACCTGCTGGCCGTGGTCGGGACCCTGTTGTCCGGCGAGGACGAAACCCCGCGGCCGCAGCCGGCCTGATCCCGGCCTGACCGCCCGGTTACGTCAGTTCTCTTCCCGCCGCCCTTCCGGCATGCCGTCGCCCGACAGGCTGTCGGCCGCGACCGCCGGCTGCACCCCCTGCAGAAGCGGCACGCGCGCGGCGCGCAGCGCTTCCAGCACCGCCTGGTTGACCTTGTAGCGCAGCTCGTAATAGCGGCTCGAGGGCACCCAGAACCGCACGCCCAGGACCAAGCCGCCGAACGTGAAGTCGTGCAGGCCGACCTGGGGCTCGGCCCCGCCCGCGCCGTCCTCGGCCGGAGGCAGGGCCTTGGCGACCGCCTTGCGCGCGGCCTCGACCGCACGTTCCAGGTCGGCGGCGGCGGCCAGCGCGACCTTTGTCTGCACGACGCGGCGGGTTTCCGAATTGACGATGACGCGGCCGACGATGTCCTTGTTGGGGATGGTGATGCGCTCCCCGTCCTCGCCGACCAGGCGGGTATGGGCCATCTTGACCTCGTCGACCACGCCCGAGGTCTCGCCGACCGTAATGGTGTTGCCGACCACGAAGGGCCGCGCCAGGATGATCGACAGCCCCGCCCCGTAGTTGGAGAGCGGTCCCTGCAGCGCCATGGTGGCGCCGAACGCCGAGGCGCCCGCCAGCGCGATCAGCGGCGCGATGGAAATTCCGAAGTTGCCGAGGGTGATGATGGCGAGCACGGTCAGGATCAGGATCTTGACCACGTTGCCGATGAAGCGCGACAGGGTGACGTCGATGCCCTTGGCCTCGCAGGCCGCCTGGATGCGGCGCGACAGCCAGCCGCCGGCCTTGAGGCCGACGATCAGGAACAGCAAGGCGCCCAGGATCTGGAACCCGTAGGTCACGCCGAACTCGATCAGCACGTCGACCCATTTGGCGACCTGCTGGACGTTCTGCTCCAGCGTCTTCTCAACCTCGTTCATGGCGCTCTCCCGCTGCCCCGTCGGTCCGCGCCGCCATGCGGCCGGATGAAAAAATCATACCCGAATTCACCCGGCCGTTAAGCGGAATCGCGGGCGGCGGTCAATCCTTGCCGGCGGCCTCGGCCTCGGCCTCCAGGCGTTCCATGTCGTCGTCGGAAAACCCGAAGTGATGGCCGATCTCGTGGATCAGCACGTGGCGGATCAGGTGGATCAGGTCCTCGCCCGTCTCGCACCAGTAATCCAGGATCGGCCGCCGATAGAGGAACACCATGTCGGGCATGCCGCCGGGGTCGATCACGCTCTTGCCGGTCAGCGCGATGCCGCGGTACAGCCCCAAAAGGTCGAAGGGGCTTTCCAGTTCCATGTCGCGCTCGGTCTCCTCGTCGGGGAAATCCTCGACGCGGACGACCACGTCGGCCGCGAGGCGGCGCAACTCCTCGGGAATCAGCGCCAGCGCCTCCTCGGCCATGTCCTCGAAATCGGCAAGGCTGGGTGCGGTCAGGGTCATGCGCTAAGCTAACGTCAAACGATCCAGGATCAAACGCAAAGAGGGAGTCCGACCATGACCGAGAGACTGACGGACGACGCGCGCAAACAGGCGATCGCGCGGCTGGACGGCTGGGCCGCGGTGCCCGGCCGCGACGCCATCGCCAAGACCTTCGCCTTCAAGGACTTCAACGCCGCCTTCGGCTTCATGAGCCGGGCCGCCCTGATGGCGGAGAAGACGGACCACCATCCCGAATGGTTCAACGTCTACAACCGGGTCGAGGTGACGCTGGCGACCCACGACGCCGGGGGCGTGACGCAGAAGGACATCGACCTGGCGGCGTTCATGGACCGGATCGCGGGCGTCTGACGGGGATTAGGTTTTCGTTCGACGCAAATCGTCGTCGCGGGCCTGTATTCGGCCCGCTCGGGATTTGCGGTCTTAAATCGGCTGCATGCGGAGCGCGCCGTCGAGGCGGATGACCTCGCCGTTGAGCATGGGGTTGGCGCAGATCGCCAGCACCAGGTCCGCGTATTCCGCCGGATCGCCCAGGCGCGGCGGGAACGGCACGTTGGCGGCGAGGCTCGCCTGGACCTCTTCCGACAGGCCCGCGACCATGGGGGTCTTGAACACGCCGGGGGCGATGGTCATGACGCGGATGCCGGATTTGGCGAATTCGCGGGCCGCCGGCAGGGTCATGGCCGCGACCCCGCCCTTGGAGGCCGCATAGGCGGCCTGGCCGATCTGCCCCTCGAAGGCGGCGACGGAGGCGGTGTTGACGATGACGCCGCGCTCGCCGGTTTCCAGCGGCGCCAGCCCCTGCATGGCGTGGGCGGCGAGGCGCATCAGGTTGAAGGTGCCGATCAGGTTGACCTGGACGGTCCGGGCGAACACGTCCAGCGCCTGCGGCCCGTCGCGCCCGACGATGCGCTTGGGCGGCGCGATGCCGGCGCAGGAAACGGCGACGCGGGCGGGGCCGTGCGCCTCGGCCGCCGCGGCGACCGCGGCCTCGAGCGACGCCGCGTCGGACACGTCGGCCCGCAAGGCCGTTCCGCCGATCGTGCTTGCAACTTCTTGCGCGCCGGCCAAATTAAGGTCCAGGCAGGCGACCGTCGCGCCCCTGGCCGCCAGCGCGCGGGCGGTCGCCGCGCCCAGTCCCGAGGCGGCGCCGGTGACCAGTGCCGCGTGGCCGGAAATGTCCATGGAAGTCCTCCGTCTTTGGGGATGGGCGTATGGCGTGGATGGCTTCTAGCAGAGCAGGGAAAGGCCGACAACGTGCGACGCAGACCTGAACACCATGAACCCGGCGACGAGGCCCTGGTAACCCGGAACCTGGGGCCGAAAGTGCGGCGCACGCTGGGCCGCGTCCCGTTCGCCCGCGATGCCGTCGCCGCCTTCTTCGCCGCCCGCGACCCGCAGACGCCGACAGGCGTGAAGGCGGCGGTCATGGCGGCGCTGGCCTATTTCATCGTGCCGTTCGACATGCTGCCCGATTTCATCGCGGCCCTCGGCTACACGGACGACGCCACCGTGTTCTATGGCGCGTGGCGCCTGCTGGCGCCGCACCTGAAACCGGAACACGCGGAGAAGGCGCGGAGATTCCTGCTGCAGGAGGCGGGCGAAGACACCCAGCCCCCGCCGGAAACTTAAGCGAAGGCGGCGTCCAGTGCGGCCATGTCGAGATGCGCCGCCAGGTGATCGGCGAGGGCGTCGAGCGTGTCCTCGACCCGCCGCGCGTGGGAGGCCCCCGCGTAGTCCCCCGCCCTGACCGCCGACAGGAAGGCGCGGCGGAAGCCGTCGGCCGCGAACAGCCCGTGCACGTAGGCGCCCATCACCCGCCCGTCGGCGGACACGGCGCCGTCCGCCGCACCGTCCGCCAGCACCAGCCAGGGCCGCGCCGTCCCCGGCCCCGAGGTTTCACCCATGTGCATCTCGTAGCCGGCGATTGCCTCATCGAACATCGCATCGCGGCCCTCGGCCGGACGCAGGGTCTTGGCGTCGCCGATCACCGTGTCGACCTTCAGCAGGCCCAGGCCGGCAACGCGGGCCGCCTCGCCCTCGACGCCGCCGGGATCGGCCACCGAGCGTCCGAGCATCTGGTAGCCGCCGCACAGGCCCACCACGATCCCGCCGCGCCGGTGATGGGCCAGGATGTCGACGTCCCAACCCTCGGCGCGCAGCGCCGCCAGGTCGGACAGCGTCGCCTTGGAGCCCGGGATCAGCACCACGTCGGCGTTGCCGGGGATGACCTCGCCTGCCTCGACGATCACGACCTCGACCCCGTGCTCGGCGTTCAGGGGGTCCAGGTCGTCGAAGTTGGCGATGCGCGGCAGGCGCGGCACGGCGATCCGGACACGGTCCGGCGCGGTGCCTGTTCGCGGCGTGCGCGCGTCCAGCGCCACCGCGTCCTCGGCCGGCAGCAGGCGGGCGTCGGCGAAATGGGGAACGACACCGAAACAGGTCATGCCGGTGCGCGCGCGGATGATGCCGATGGCGTCGTCGAACAGGGAGACGTCGCCGCGGAACTTGTTGACGACGTAGCCGCGCACGCACGCGCGTTCGTCGTCCGTCAACAGCGCCCAGGTGCCGACCAGGCTGGCGATCACGCCGCCGCGGTCGATGTCGGCGACCAGGACCACGGGAACGCGAGCGGCGAGGGCGAAGCCCATATTGGCGATGTCTCCGGCGCGCAGGTTGACCTCGGCGGGGCTGCCCGCCCCCTCGACCAGCACCAGATCGGCGCCGTCCTTCACGACCCCGAAGCTTTCCAGGACCGCCGCCAGCAGGTCGGGTTTGAGCGCGTGGTAGTCCCGCGCGCGCGCGGTGCCGCGCACCCGGCCCTGGACCACCACCTGAGCGCCGACGTCGGTCTGCGGCTTCAGCAACACCGGGTTCATGTGCACGGTCAAGGGCTGGCGCGCGGCCAGGGCCTGCAGCGCCTGGGCCCGCCCGATCTCGCCGCCGTCTTCCGTGACGGCCGCGTTGTTCGACATGTTCTGCGGCTTGAAGGGACGGACGATCAGGCCGCGCCGGGCGTAGAGGCGGCACAGCCCGGCGACGATCAGCGACTTGCCCACGTCCGAGCCCGTGCCCTGGACCATCAGGGCCCTGGCCGGCCCCGTCATGCCGGCGGCGTCACGGCTTTTGCGCGGCAAGGGCCTGGATCAGGGGTTCGGCGGCGGGGTTCGACCGGCCGCCCGCCAGGATGCTTTCGGGCGTGGCGCCGGGGCCGTAGAAGGCCTCGTTCAGGTCGCGGCGGCGGAAGAAAACCGCCCCCTCCAGCGAGAATCCGGCATAGAGGCCCGACTTGGAATTGGCGAAGGCGATGATGTCGGCGCCCGCGTTGGTGGTCGTCGCCCCCTTGATCCCGGCGCCGTAGACGGCGGCGGTGATGCCCGAATCGGCGCCGATCGACCCCTGGTTCTTGAGCACCGCATGCAAGGCCTCTTCGGAACGGATGGCCAGGATGACCTCGGTCTGCTGCACGCCCGCCTGCAGGCCGACACTGGCGGCGCCCAGGGCCAGGAACACCGGCTGCGACCAGCCGCCGCCGGCCGAGCGCGCCAGAAGGACGCCGTTGCCGCCCTCGCCGCCGGCGATGAACCCGGCCTTCACCAGGTTGGGAAGCACCACGAGGGCGCGGGCCGTGGCGATGTGCTTGGCCGCGTCCGCCAACTGCGGCACGGTGGTGAAGCGCTCGACCGTCGCCGTCGCCGCCTGGACCACATGGCGCGCCGCCACCGGCGGTTCCGATTCCAGGCGGGTGCAGCCGGCCAGTAGCGCAGCCATCAGGACCATTGCCGCAAGGCCGCCGAGGCGTGTCGTCATTTTCCTACTCTCCCGCCCGTTCTAAAACTCGATGCCCGCCTGGGCCTTCACGCCCGCGCGGAACGGATGCTTGACCATGGTCATTTCCGTGACCAGGTCGGCGATCTCGATCAACTCGTCCTTGGCGTTGCGCCCGGTGACCACGACGTGCAGGTCGCGGGGCTTGTGCTTGAGCGTCTCCACCACCTCGTCCAGCGGCAGGTTGCCGTAGCGCAGCACGATGTTCAGCTCGTCCAGGATGATCATCCTGTAGCTCGGGTCGGCCATCAGCTCCTTGGCCGCGTCCCAGGCGGCACGCGCGGCGGCCAGGTCGCGCTGGCGGTCCTGGGTTTCCCAGGAAAAGCCCTCGCCCATGGCCCGGATGGTGACGAGATCGGGGAATTTGGCCAGCACGTCGCGCTCGCCCGTTTCCCACACGCCCTTGACGAACTGCACGATGGCGACGCGCATGCCGTGGCCGACGGCGCGCAGGACCATGCCCATGGCGGCGGTCGACTTGCCCTTGCCCTTGCCGGTGTGGACGATGACCAGTCCGCGCTCCTCGGTCTTGGTGGCCAGGATCTTGTCGCGCGCCGCCTTCTTCTTGCGCATCTTCTCGGCGTGGCGCGCGTCCAGTTCCGCCTCGCTCAGCGTATCCTTGGGTTTTCCGCTCATGCCGTTCAGCCTCTCGCTGGGGCCCGTCGTTCGGCCGATCCCCACTTATCCCGGCTTCCGGCCCCGTCCGTCAACCGTCACGGGCAAGACGCTCCAGAAGCGGGCGCGTCGAATTCAGGCGCGGCCGCCACAGGCCGCGGTCCTGGGCCTCGAGAAAGCGCGCGGCCATTTCCTTCAGGGCGTCCGGATTGTGCGCGGAAAGGAAGTCCCGCACCTCCGAATCCTCCACATAGGCCCGGAACAGGGCGTCGAAATGATGGTCGGCGACGCAGCGCGCCGTGGCGGCGAAGGCGAACAGGTAGTCCACCGTGGCCGCCATCTCGAACGCGCCCTTGTAGCCGTGGCGCATGACGCCCCGGATCCATTTCGGATTGGCGGCCCGCGCGCGCACGACGCGGGCGATTTCTTCCTCCAGCGTGCGCAGGCGGGGACTTTCCGGGCGCGCATGGTCGCCGACGTAGACGGCGGGCTGTCTGCCCGACAGGCTGCGCACGGCGGCGGTCAGGCCGCCCTGGAACTGGTAGTAGTCGTCGGAATCGAGGATGTCGTGCTCGCGGTTGTCCTGGTTCTGCAGCACGGCGTCGGCGGCGCGCAGGCGCGTCTCGAACAGGCCGTGCGCCGCGCGCCCCTCCGCCCCGGCGCCATAGGCGTAGCCGCCCCAGGCGACGTAGGCGCGGGCGAGGTCGTCTTCCGTGTCCCAGCCCTTCTCGTCGATCAGCGCCTGCAGCCCCGCCCCGTAGGCCCCGGGCATGGACCCGAACACCCGATGGGTCGCCAGGCGAAGCGCGTCGTCGCCGCCCAGTTTCGCCGCGTCCTCTTTCACCCGGGCGGCCAGCGGGTTGTCGGCCGCGCCTTCGTCCAGCGCCGCCACGGCGCGCACGGCGGAATCGAACAGGTCGATCAAGCCCGGAAAGGCGTCGCGGAAGAAGCCGGAGATGCGCAAGGTGACGTCGACGCGGGGACGGCCCAGGACCGAAACGGGCAGCACCTCGAACCCCGTGACGCGGCGCGACGGGCCGTCCCATCGCGGCTTCACCCCCAGAAGCGCCAGCGCCTGGGCGATGTCGTCGCCGCCCGTGCGCATGTTGGAGGTGCCCCAGGCGGAGATCGCGACGGATTTCGGCCAGTCGCCGTGGTCCTGGGCGTGGCGTTCGACCAGCAGCGCCGCCGATTTCCAGCCCAGTTGCCAGGCCGCCGGGGTCGGCACCGTGCGCGTGTCGACGGAATAGAAGTTGCGCCCCGTCGGCAGCACGTCGGGCCGCCCGCGCGTCGGCGCCCCCGACGGACCCGGATCGACGAACCGGCCGTCGAGCGCCGTCAGCACGCCCCGGGTCTCGGCCGGGCCCGAGGCGGTGACCGCCGGGCGCAGGGCGCCCTCGACGAAATCCAGCACCGCGCGCGTGGCGGTCCAGCCGTCATCGGCCGCGCCCTCGCCCGAGACCAGCCGGGCGGCCAGCGCCTCCAGGCGCTCCACCGTGTCGCCCGCCGTGCGCCAGGGAGCGTCGACGATCTCGAGCGCCCCGGGACGCGGGCCGTCCCAGGGCGCGGCCATGTCGCAGTCGAGGGGGTCGAAGTCCGGGCCCAGCCCGAGGTCCGCCGCCAGGACGCGCAGGATCGACGCGTCCTCGGGCGTCGCGCCGCGCGGCACGCGGACCAGGGCGACCAGCAGGTCCGTCAGTTGGCGGCCCGCGGGCGAGACGCCCAACACATGCAGGCCGTCCCGGATCTGCATCTCCTTCAGCTCGCACAGGTAGCTGTCGAGCTTGGCGAGCTGGCCGTCCGTGCCGTCGCCCGCCGCCATGCCGCAGTCGGCGTCGATTCCCGTCGAGCGGCAGAGGGAGAGGATCTCGGTCTCCAGCACCTTGAGGCGGCGGCGGTCGACGCCCGCGGCCTCGTAGTATTCGTCGACCAGGGCCTCCAGGTCCTTCAGCGGCCCGTAGCTTTCGGCGCGGGTCAGGGGCGGCGTCAGGTGGTCGACGATCACGGCGGCGGCGCGGCGCTTGGCCTGGGTGCCCTCGCCGGGGTCGTTGACGATGAAGGGATAGACGTTGGGCAGCGGGCCCAGCGCCGCTTCGGGAAAGCAGTCTTGCGAGAGCGCCAGCGACTTGCCGGGCAGCCATTCCAGGTTGCCGTGCTTGCCCATGTGGACGACGACGTCGGCACGGAAGCCCTGGCGCAGCCAGGCGTGGAAGGCGAAGTAGGCGTGCGGCGGCACCAGGTCCGGGTCGTGGTAGCTGGATTTCGGGTCGATGTTGTAGCCGCGCGCCGGCTGCAGGCAGACGGCGACGTTGCCGGCGCGGAAGGCGGCGACGGCGAAATGCCCGCAGTCCAGTTCGCCCGGCCGGTAATAGGGATCGGCCTCGGCCGCGCCCCAGCGCGCCGTCACCGCGTCCCGCACGGCGCGCGGCAGGGTCGAGAAGAACATCTGGTATTCGTTGAACGGCAGCACCTCGTCCACCCGCCGCGACGGCAGGGCGGCAAGGTCGTTGGTCGGTCCGGCCAGGAGCCGTTCGACCAGGGCGCCGCCGTCGCCGGGCAGGTCGCGCACGGCGTATCCCGCCGCCTTCATTTCGTTAAGCAGCCTGACGGTCGCCGCGGGCGTGTCCAGCCCCACGCCGTTGCCGATGCGCCCGTCGCGGTTGGGATAGTTGGCGAGCACCAGGGCGACGCGGCGGTCTTCCGGTTGCTTTCCGGCCAGGCGCGCCCAGGCCGCCGCCAGGTCGGCCGCGAAATCGACGCGGTCGGCGACGGGTTCGTAGCGCACGACGTCGGTCTGCGTCGCGTCGTCGCGCCGCGCCCGGCCCTTGAACGACACGGCGCGGGTGAACAGCCGACCGTCGACTTCGGGCAGCGCCACGTTCATGGCGATGTCGCGGGGGCCGAGTCCCTGCGTGCCGTCCCGCCAGGCCTCCAGGGCGCCGCCCGCGAACACGGCCTGCAGCACGGGTGCCCCCGGCGTCTCCAGCGGGCCCGGGGGGCGCGCGCCGCCGAGCTTGTCGGTACCGGGGGCGGCGACGGCGAAACCCGTGCAGTTGACCACCACGGCGGGCGGCGCCTCGGCCAGGATCCCCCCCAGCGTCGCCGCCGAGACCGGGTCCTTCAGGCTTTTCACGTAGACGGGCAGGGCGTTGAGACCGGCCCGCGTCAGGCTGGCGACCAGCGCGTCCACGGCGTCCAGATTCCCCGCCTGCACGAGCGCGCGGTAGAACACCAGCGCCGCCGTCGGCGCGCCGTCCACCCAGTTCGCGCGAAGGGCGTCCAGGTCCGGCGTCGGCACGCCGGGCCAGTAGAGCCCGGCGGCGAGCAGCGGTTCCGGCTCCAGCCAGTCGTCGCCGCCGTCGAGCAGCGCCGCGGCGTAGGCCAGGAAGCGGTCGGCGTTGGCGGAACCGCCTTGCGCCAGGTACTGCCACAGGCGGTGCTGGGCGGCCCTGGGCAGGGTCGACCAGTCGGCCAGTTCCGCGTCGGGCGCGTCGTCGCCGGGCAGGAAGGCGACGGGAATCCCGTGTGCACCCGCCGCCTGGGCAAGCTGCTCCACCCCGTAGGGCCAATAGGCCCGTCCGCCGAGGAGCCGCGCGACGACCAGGCGCGCGTGGCGGATCACGCCGTCGACGTAAAGGTCGACGCTCATGTTGTGGGCGAGGTGCATGACGTTGGCGAGCCGCAGCGAAGGTGCGGATGCGTCGGCCGCGAGGCGGCGCGCCTGGGCGTCGGCGAGTGCGGCCAGCTCCGTGTCGGCGGCCGACAGCACGACGATGTCGCCCGGGGTCTGGCCCAGGTCGAGGGCCTCCGATCCGTCGTCGACGATGCCGGGCTGGGCGGCGAGAAGATGCACGTCAGGCTCCGCTGCTCAATTGGGTGCGGACATTTATATAGGAGCGGGGAGGGATAAACCTAACCCTGCAGCGCCCGCGTCACGGCGGCGCGGTCGAGGCCCTGCAGGCCGATGACGACGAGGCGGCTTTCCGGCGTCTCGTCCGCCCCCCAGGGGCGGTCGTAATAACCGTCGACGCGGCCGCCCACGCCCTGGATCACGTGGCGGCGCGGCTTGCCCGCGACATGGACGAAGCCCTTCACGCGCAGGATGCCGTGGTCGCGGGCGGCGGCCTCGATGCGGAATTTCAGGGCGTCCGGGTCGGCCGATCCCGCGAGCCGCACCTCGAAGCTTTCGAAGTCGTCGTGATCGTGGTCGTCCTCGCCGTCGTGATGGGACGGGCGGGCGTCCAGGTCGTCCTCGGCCCCGGCCAGGAGGCCCAGCAGCACGTTGACGTCGAGCCGGCCGTGACGGGTTTCGACGATCTTGACCGCGCGCGGAAGTTCCTCCTCGACCCGCCGGCGGACGGCGGCGAGGCCCGCCGCGTCCACCAGGTCCGCCTTGTTGAGAAGCACCATGTCGGCGGCCAGCAGCTGGTCCTCGAACACCTCTTCCAGGGGCGAATGGTGGTCCAGGGTGTCGGCGGCTTCGCGCTGCCCGGCCACGGCGTCGGGATCGTCGGCGAAGCGGCCCGCCGCCACGGCCGGCGCGTCGACCACGGCGATCACGCCGTCGACGGTGACCCGGGCGCGGATTTCCGGCCAGGTGAAGGCCTTGACCAGCGGCTTGGGCAGGGCCAGCCCCGACGTCTCGATGACGATGTGGTCGGGTGGCGTGTCGCGGTCGAGCAGCATCTCCATGGTCGGCAGGAAGTCGTCGGCGACGGTGCAGCAGATGCAGCCGTTGGCCAGTTCCACCACGTCGTCCGCGTCGCAGCCCGGAATGGCGCAGCCGGTGATGACCTCGCGGTCGACGCCCAGGTCCCCGAACTCGTTGATCACCAGGGCGATGCGCCGCCCGCCCGCGTTCTCCAGCAGGTGGCGGATGAGGGTCGTCTTGCCGGCGCCGAGGAAGCCGGTGATCACGGTGGCGGGGATTTTCATGGGGCGGTTGCGTTCCTTTTCCGGAAGGGCCTCACAGCGGCCCGCCCTTGAGCACCAGGGGCAGGCCGGCCGCCGTGAATAGCACACGGTCGGCGCGCTGGGCCAGCCGCTGGTTGGCCCGCCCGGCGGCGTCGGCGAAGGCGCGGGCCAGCGCGTTGGCGGGTATGACGCCGAGCCCGACCTCGTTGGAGACGAACACCACGGGCCCGGCCAGGCCGTCGAGCCCGGCCGCCAGCGCCTCGACCTCGGCCGCCGCGTCGCGCCCCGCCGCCATCAGGTTGGACAGCCACAGCGTCACGCAGTCGACCAGCACCGGACGGTCGGCCGATGCGTGTTCCGTGATCTGCTCCAGGATGTCCAGGGGCTCCTCGATGGTTTCCCAGTCGGGCCCGCGGCGCGCCCGATGGGCGGCGATGCGGTCGGTCATCTCGCCGTCGCGGGCCTCGGCCGTGGCGAGGTAGAGCCCGCCGCCCGCCGCGTCCTCGATCAGGGTCTCGGCGAGCCGGCTCTTGCCCGAGCGCTGGCCGCCCAGGATCAGGGTCACGGGGGGAAGGCCGCCCGCCATGTCAGTGCCCGCCCTTCACGGTGGCATTCACGGCATGGGGCGGCGTGTTGACCCGCACCACCCGCCAGGCGCCGCCGCGCCCGCGCAGAAGCCCGCCCCGGACGTGTTCCAGGCAGGTCACGGACAGGGTCGAGACGGTGAACGACATGCCTCCTTCCGGCGGCAGGCCCAGGGAATGGGCCATGGCCGCGCGGATGGTGCCGCCATGGGCGATGGCGACGATGTCGCGCCCGGCGTGCTCGGCCGTGTAGCGGTCGATGACGGCGGAGACGCGGGCGATCTGGTCGGCGAAGCTTTCGCCGCCGGGCGGGCGCGCGCGCGCCGGGGTTTCCCAGAATTTGCGGAAGGCGTCGGGGTCGCGCGCCTCCATCTCGTCCCAGGTGGCGCCCTGCCACTCGCCGAAGCACTGCTCGCCCAGGTGCGCCTCGGCCACGGGGTCGGGGAACCGGGGCGGCGGGGCCAGGTCCCGGGCGGCCTCGCGGATGGCCCGGGCCGTCAGATGCGTGCGCGTGAGGTGGCTGGTGAGCCACACCGCGTCGGCCGGGAGCGCGGCGGCCAGGGCGCGGAAGCTCGCGCGGTCCGAAACGTCGCAGGGCACGTCGTTGCCGCCGTAGATGGTGCCGACCACCGAGGGCACCGGCGCGTGACGCACCCACCACCAGCGGGTCACGTCGTTCATGGGCTTGGTCGTCACAGGCTGATCTCCACCGTCGCCGCGGCGAGATAGACCGCGATCTCCGTCACTTGCTGCTGGGCGCCCAGGGTGTCGCCCGTATGGCCTCCGACCGCCGCATGCATGGCCCAGCAGGCGAACAGCCCGGCCGCCAGGCCCGCCCCGGCGACGGCCACGACGCCGCCGCCCATGGCGGGGCCGAGCGGAGCAAGCGCGGCGAGGCCGAGCGCCAGCGCCAGGCCCGCCGACCACGCGGGCGGACGCCCGGCGTCCCTCGCCAGCCCGTCCGCCCGCGCCGGCGTCAGGGCCGCCATCGTCGGCACCAAGACGGCGCGCGACAGGGCCCCGGCGGCGACGAGGACCAGGGCCGCGACCCCGGGCCCGGCAAGCGAGGCGAGCGCCGTCGCCTTGAGGCCCGTCGCGAACACCAGGGCCAGCACGCCGAAGGCGCCGGTGCGGGAATCGCGCATGATCTCCAACCTCCGCGCCCGGTCCGGCGCGCCCAGGCCGTCGGCAACGTCGGCGAGGCCGTCCTCGTGCAGGGCGCCGGTCAGCACGGCCATGGCCGCGAAGGCCAGGAGCGCCGACCCCAGCGGATGCAGGCCCGAGCCCGTGGTCGCCAGGATCACCCCGGCGCCGGCGCCGCCGACGACGAGCCCCGCCAGCGGAAAGGCCCAGCCCGCGCGGCCGATCGCCCCCGGTCCCGCGTCGTGGCGCGCAGGCACGGGCAGGCGCGTCAGAAACGCGAGGGCCAGCAGGGCGTCGTCCCAGGGGCGCGGGCCCTTGGCCGGCGGCGCGTCGTCGTGGTGGGGATCGTCGGTCGCCAAAGGGGGCTCCTCGGGTCGTTTGCGGCCGCTCCGGCGCGGCGGGAATTTCCCGCCCCTTGGGGCCGCCGATTGCGTTATATGTGACCGACCCCGATAAAGGAAACAAGTCCCCATGCCCGCCGACGATCACCCCGCCGACCCCGCCCCGCCCCCCGCCGCCCTGCTGGACGGCCTGGCGCCGCCGGATGCCGCCGCCGTGGCGGCCGTGCGCGCGCGCGAGGGGCGGCTGACCAAACCCCCGGGATCCCTGGGGCGGCTGGAGGAGATCACGGAATGGCTGGCCGGCTGGCAAGGCCGCGCCCGGCCCCGGGCGGACAACGTCCGCGCCCTGGTGTTCGCCGGCAACCACGGCGTCGCGGCCCGGGGCGTGTCCGCCTTTCCGGCCGAGGTCACGGCGCAGATGGTCGCCAACTTCCAGGCCGGGGGCGCCGCCGTGAACCAGCTGTGCGGCACCTTCGGCGTCGACCTCTCGGTCATTCCCCTCGACCTGGATAATCCGACCGCCGACTTCACCGAAGGCCCGGCCATGACCGGGCCGGAGTTCGAGGCCGCGTTCCGCGCCGGCGCCGACGCCGTGAAGGACGGCGCGGATCTTCTCTGCGTCGGCGAGATGGGCATCGCCAACACCACAGCCGCCGCCGCCCTGTGCCTGGCCCTGTACGGGGGCGGCGGCGCCGACTGGGCCGGGCCGGGCACGGGCCTGCAAGCGGACGGCGTGTCGGCCAAAGCCCGGATCGTCGAGCAGGCCGTCGCGGCCAATGCAGTGGGGCCCGCGGACGGGCTCGGCGTGCTGCGCGCCCTGGGCGGGCGCGAGATCGCCGCCATGGCGGGCGCCGTGGCGCAAGCGCGGCGCCTTGGCGTGCCCGTGCTTCTGGATGGATTCGTCGCGACGGCGGCGGCGGCCTGCCTGCGCGCCGTCCGGCCGGACGCCCTCGACCACTGCCGCGCGGCCCACCTGTCGGCGGAACCGGGACACGCGCGGCTGCTGGAGCGCCTCGGCATGGCGCCGCTGCTGCACCTCGGCATGCGCCTGGGCGAGGCGTCGGGGGCGGTGCTGGCGGTGGGGCTGGTGCGCGCGGCCGTGGCCTGCCACGCGGGCATGGCGACCTTCGACAGCGCCGGGGTCAGCGGCAAGGCCGCCGGTTAGGCGGCGATCACTCGGCCATTTCCTCGTCCTCGCCGGGCGACGTGCCGCGCTGGATGCGGTGCTTCAGCTTCAGCAGGTCGCGGCGCCGGCCGTCCTCGGCGATCAGGCCCTCGATGAAGCGGCCCTGGAACCGGTCGATGCCGACGGAGCGCCCGAATTCCACGGATTCGCGGGTGTCGCAGCGGCACATGATCATCCTGCCGCCGCCGCCCGAGGCGGCGATCTCGCGAAGCCGCTCCTTGACCTCGTCGCCGGCGTCGGCCAGGGCCGGGGTCCAGATCAGCTTGGCCAGGTCGCAGCCCAGCTTTTCCCGGTCGACCAGGAACATGGTCTGCATGGTCAGGCCGTCGAGCAAGACCCGGTAGCCCCGTTCCTGCACGTATTCGCGGGCGATCAGGAAGGCCGGCAGGTCGGAGAAGATGTCTTCCTTCTGCAATTCGATGACCATGGCGCCCCGGCGTGAGGCCGAGACGTTGTCGTCGAACACCTGGAATTCGTCCGACAGCAGGGTTTTCACGTTGGCGTTGATGGATATCTCGCCGGTGATGGTGATGGCGTCGGTCTTCGACAGCATGGACAGCATGCGCTTATCCAGCGTTTCCGTCAGGTGGTAGAACAGCCAGCGGTTGGAGGTCAGGTTGACCCCCGGCATCAGGGTTTCGCGCAGGTCGTTGATGGAGATGAACAGCTCCGAGAATTCCTGGTCCGGAACCAGCTTGGAATCGACCCGGCAGACGAACTGGCGGCGCACATAGTTGGACAGGTCGGCGCGGCCGAGGGCGTCCTCGACCCGGGCCAGCACATCGGGGGTCAGGGGCTCGCCCTGCTCCTGCTTGGCGCGCAGTGACGACCGCGCGTCCATGCGCGAGCGCACCTTGGTCAGGCGCTCCTCTTCCTCCTCGGCCAGTTCGCGAGCCAGACGCAGGATGTCGTCGTACTGGTCGGCGGCGTCGTACCAGGTGGCGAAGGGCTTTTCGTGGGTCGACGCCTCGGCGATCAGGGGGTCGTCCGAGAACAGGAAGCGCACCTTCTGGACCACGGTCTCGACCTGGGGCCGTGCCTGGGACTTGAAGGCGAAGATCAGGTCGGCGCTGCGCAGCGCGAACAACTGGCCCGCCAGGGCGCTGATCAGGGGATCGAAACTGGAGGTCGCGGCGCGGATGTGCTGTTCGCGCCGGTTGAAGGGACGCAGTTGCGACAGATGGACATGCACCACCTGGCGGTCGCCGCGGTGCTTTTCCAGGCGGCGCACGTAGTCGAGCAGCAGCTTTTCCTGGCTGGGTAGGGTCTTTTGCATTTCGGGCGCCGTCGCCATGGGTCCCCGGTATCCCTTTCCGCTCGTCCTGTTTCGTCCCGTGGGGGCCGCGCGCCTCAGCGCGCCGCCGCCCGATCCTTCTTCATGCGGGCGCGCCGGCCCTGGGCGCGCACGGCGTCGATCAGCCTGTCCATGAGGAATCCCTGGAACCGGGTGATGCCCAGGTTGAGGCCCCACTGGATCGCGAATTCGGAATCGACCCGCGACAGGATAATCGATTCCTTGCCGGCGTCGCGAATGATGCGGCGCAGGCCCGCGACCTTGCTGTCGTCCGATTCCTCGTTCTCGAATTCCTTGCCCCAGCCGATCTTGATGAAGTCGGCCTGCAGCACCGCCGGGTCGAAGAACTGCATGGAGACCGGCGAGATGCCGTCGACCAGCACGCGATACCCGTTCTGCTGCAACATGTTGCGGGCAATGGTGAAGGCATCCACGTCCGAGAAGATGTCGATCACCTGCATCTCGATGACGACGTTCTCCTCGTGCCCCGAGACGGCGCGGTGGAAGTTCTGGAAGTCGCGCGACAGCACGGTGCCGATGTTCAGGTTGAGGCTGATCGGCTCGTTCATCTTCTCGAAGTTGCGGCCGGCCAGGTTGGCCAGGATCACCCGATCGAGGGCTTCCGTCAGGTACTGGAACAGCCAGATCGACGAGAACAGGTTGACCCCGGGCGCGATGCGTTTCTTCAGTTCGCCGATGGATATGAAGTACTCGCGGAACAGCACGCCCTCGGGCCCGTTGGCGCCGATGTGCAGGCACAGCTGTTCGCGGATCAGGTCGTCGATCGGCACGCGCGGCAGGACCTGGGCGAGCGCCGTCAGGTGCTGCGCCGTCAAGGGCTGGCCCACGGATTTCTGCTGCGCCGCCTGTTCGGCGGCCTCGCGCTTGGCGACCTCCTCGGCCTCCAGCGCGAGATGGCCGACGACGCGCACGAAGGCGCGGAAGTCCTCCTGCTCCGACAGGTCGTACCAGGTCGACAGCCGGTCCTCGGCCAGCCCCGTCTCGTCGACGTGGGTCAGCGGGTCCTCGGAGAACAGGGCGCGCACCTTCTCCACGGGAATCTCGACCTCGTTCACGGGCACGTTGCGGCACAACAGGACCAGGTCCGCGTTCTTCATCTGGAACAGGGTCGCCTCGTGCTGGTTGATCAGCACGTCGAAATTGCGCGCGGCAAGGCGGACGAAATGGGGCTTGCGGTTGGAGCTTTTCAGGTCCGACAGATGCAGCTGCACGGCGTAATAGCCGGCCCCGCCCGCCTCCATGCGGTTGAGGCGGTCCAGCAGAAGCTTTTCCTCAAGGGTCTCCGGTGACGGAATCTCGGCCATGGTTCTCCCGTGCGGCCCCGGGCCCCGGCACCCGCCGGAACCCGATCTCGACTGCCCCGGCGACGGGCCTTGCCCAGACCCCGCCGTTCCTGCCGCAACCGGCAGGTTCCGGCCATGCTAAGGTGAAATCGTTAAAAAAGTCATTTCATTTCCGGCGCTTGGAATGTCCGGCGCGGGACCGGGCGGGTTCGGCGCGGGGCGCCCGGGAGGCGCCGGTTCACGCGGCTTGACCTCGGCCCCGCTTGAGGGCCATAAGCGACGGTTTCTTAACTGTTGGCGGGCTATAAAAATCGCGGATTTGGCGGTTTTCCAGGCCCCGAACGCGGCAAAAACCAGAACGGGTGACCCATTCATGGCCCTACGCAAGACCATCCTCGTGACCGGCGGGGCGGGGTTTATCGGCTCGCATCTTTGCGCCCGCCTGCTCGAGACGGGCGCCGGCGTGATCTGCGCCGACAACTTCTACACCGGCTCCAAGGACAACATCATCGGCCTGCTGGACCATCCGCACTTCGAGGTCATGCGCCACGACGTGACCTTCCCGCTCTACGTCGAGGTCGACGAGATCTACAACCTGGCCTGCCCGGCCTCGCCCGTGCACTACCAGTACGACCCCGTGCAGACGACCAAGACCAGCGTGCACGGCGCGATCAACATGCTGGGCCTCGCCAAGCGCACCCACGCCAAGATCCTGCAGGCCTCGACCAGCGAGGTCTACGGCGACCCGGAAGTCCATCCGCAGACCGAGGACTATCGCGGCCGCGTCAACCCGATCGGGCCGCGCGGCTGCTATGACGAGGGCAAGCGCTGCGCCGAAACCCTGTTCTTCGACTACTACCGCCAGCACGACCTGAACATCCGGGTCGCGCGCATCTTCAACACCTACGGCCCCAACATGCATCCGGCCGACGGGCGCGTGGTGTCCAATTTCATCGTCCAGGCGCTGAACGGCGAGGACCTGACCGTCTACGGCGACGGCGGGCAGACGCGGTCGTTCTGCTATGTCGACGACCTGGTCGACGGGCTGATGCGGCTGATGAGCGCGCCCGACGACGTGCCCGGCCCCATCAACCTGGGCAACCCCGGCGAGTTCACGATCCTGGAACTGGCCGAGATGGTGATCGAGATGACCGGCGCCAGGTCGAGGATCGTCAAGCGGCCGCTGCCCCAGGACGATCCCATGCAGCGCTGCCCCGACATCACGCAGGCCAGGGAGAAACTGGGATGGGAGCCGACCATCCCGCTGCGTCAGGGGCTGGACAAGACCATCGCCTATTTCAAGGGGATCCTGTAGCCGTCGGCGCGGGAATAACAGGCTTTTGCCATGGACTTACAGGCCTTTTTTGAAAGCGAAATGGAGGAGCACGCGGCCGTCGCCCGGGCGACCCGCGCGGGCCTGCGCGCGCCTTTCCAGGCGCTTGTAGAAGTGTCCGCCAAGTCCTTGAAACAGGGCGGAAAACTTCTGTTCTTCGGCAACGGCGGCAGCGCCGCCGACTGCCAGCACCTGGCGACCGAACTGACGGTCCGCTACAAGACCGACCGCGCGCCCATCGCCGCCATCGCGCTGACCACGGACAGCTCGGCCCTGACGGCGGGCGGCAACGACCTGGGGTTCGAGCAGATCTTCGCGCGGCAGGTCCGCGCCCTGGGCCGGCCCGGCGACGTGGCGATCGGGATTTCCACCTCGGGCGAAAGCCCCAACGTGCTGCAGGCCCTGCGGGCGGCGGCGGAATGCGGCCTGGTGGCGGCCGGCCTTGCGGGCAAGGGCGGCGGCGCCATGGCCGGCCTGGCCGATCCGCTGCTGGTGGTGCCGTCGGACGTCACCGCGCGCATCCAGGAAATGCACATCACGTTGGGCCAGATGCTTTGCGGCGCGCTTGAGGTAGAATTGGGACTGGTGGCGGCGGACGGATGACATGACGGAACGCGCGAAGCTGATTTCCCTGGTCGAGGCGCTGACGGACGCCCGGGTGTTCTGCCTGGGCGACGTCATGCTGGACACCTTCGTCTACGGCCAGGTCGAGCGCATCTCGCCCGAGGCCCCCATCCCCGTGCTGCGCGTGACCGACGAGGCGCGCATGCTGGGCGGCGCCGGCAACGTGGTGCGCAACCTGGCCGCCCTGGGCGCCGGGACCCGGTTCCTGTCGGTCGTCGGCGACGACGCCGCGGGCGGGGAGGTGCGCGCCCTGCTGGCCAGGGAGCCCGGCGTCGACAGCGAACTGCACACGGACCCCGGACGCCGGACCACCATCAAGACGCGCTTCATCGCCGGCACGCAGCAGATGCTGCGCGCCGACCATGAGTCGGGTCAGGCCGCCGGCGCGGAAGTTCAGGAGCGGATCGCCGCCGCCGCCGAGGCCGCCGTGCAGGGACACAAGGTGGTCGTGCTGTCCGACTACGGCAAGGGCGTGCTGGCCGACGCCACCCTGGCCCGCGTCATCGCCGCCGCCGCCGCCGCGGGCGCCACGGTCGTCGTCGATCCCAAGGGCCGCGACTACGGCCGCTACCGGGGGGCCGGCATCCTGACCCCGAACCTGAAGGAGCTTGCCGCCGCCACGGGACGCGCCGTCGCCACCGAGGACGAGATCGTCGCCGCCGCGCGCGGCCTGATCGACGGCCTGGGCCTGACCGCGGTCCTGGTCACCCGCTCGCGCGACGGCATGACCCTGGTCCCCGCCGAGGGTCCGGTCGCCCATCTGGAGGCCGAGGCGCGCGAGGTGTTCGACGTGTCCGGCGCCGGCGACACGGTGGTCGCGACCCTGGCCGCCTGCCTGGCGGCGGGAGCGGAACTGCACCGCGCGGCGGCGCTCGCCAACCTGGCCGCCGGGATCGTGGTCGCCAAGGTCGGCACCGCCGTGGCCTACGCGGGCGACCTGATCGCCCAACTGCACCACCAGGATCTGAGCGAGGCCGAGGCCAAGGTGCTGACCCTGGAACAGGTCCTCGACCGCGCCGCCGGGTGGCGCCGGCGGGGGCTCAGGATCGGCTTCACCAACGGCTGTTTCGACCTTCTGCATCCGGGCCATGTGTCGCTGTTGCGCCAGGCGCGCGCCCAGTGCGACCGCCTGGTCGTCGGCCTCAACTCCGACGTCTCGGTCAAGCGGCTGAAGGGCGAGGACCGCCCCGTGCAGGGCGAGGCCGCGCGGGCGGCCGTGCTCGCCTGCCTGACCGGGGTCGACGCCGTCGTGCTGTTCGCCGAGGACACGCCGCTCAAGCTGATCGAGGCGCTGACCCCCGACGTCCTGGTCAAGGGCGCCGACTACCGCATCGACCAGGTGGTCGGGCGCGAGGCCGTGGAGGCCGCGGGCGGGCGGGTGCACCTGGCGGACCTGGAACCCGGGCACAGCACCACGGCGACCATCAAACGCCTGGCCGGCCAGGGCTGACGGCCGGACCGCCGGACGGGGATCAGTCTCCGGCGCGGTTCTCGCCCACGGGCTCGGTCGTTCCGCTATCGGAACCGACCAGGTTCTTCAACCGGCTCCAGAACGATCCCGATCCGGGTCGGCCGTCGTCGCCGACGTCGTCGAACGCGACGACGGGCAGGCCCTGGTGCGCGGCAGCCATGAACCCGGCCCAGGTGCGGGCCGGCAGGCCGCCGCCGGTGACCCGCTTCATGGGCGCGCCGTCGTCGTTGCCGAACCACACTCCGGCGACGAGCTGCGGCGTGAAGCCGACGAACCAGGCGTCGCGGTAGTCCTGGCTGGTGCCCGTCTTCGCCGCGGCGGGGCGGCCGAAGGCGGCGTGCTTGCCGGTGCCGCCGTCGATCACCTTGGTCATCATTTCGGTCAGGGTGCGCGCGGCGCGGGCCGGCACGGCGCGCCCGGGGCCCGAGCCCCGGCGCTTGTAGAGCACCAGGCCGCCGGGTCCCGCGATTTCCGTGATGGCATAGGGCCACACGCCCATGCCGCTGCGCGCCAGCACCGCATAGGCGGCGGTCAGCTCCAGCAGGTTGACCTCGCCCGTGCCGAGCGCCAGGCCGGCGTCCCGCGGCAGGTCCGATGAGATGCCCAGCGCCCGCGCGGTGTCGATGATGCGCGCGGGGCCGACCTTCTGGGCAAGCTGCACCGCGACCGTGTTCACCGAGTTGGCCAGGGCCTGCTCCAGGGTCATGCGGCCCTCGTACTTGCCCGAGAAGTTGGCGGGCTGCCAGCCGCTTAAACTGACCGGGTGGTCGACGACGGGGGTCTCGGGCGTCATGCCGGCCTCCAGCGCCGCCAGGTAGACCACGGGCTTGAAGGCGGAGCCCGGCTGGCGCTGGGCCTGAACGGCGCGGTTGAACTGGCTGTCCCCGTAGTCGCGCCCGCCCACCATGGCGCGCACGGCGCCCTCGGGCGTGAGCGCCACCAGGGCCCCCTCGCCCGCCTTCACGGCCGCCCGGTCGGCCGCCAGAAAGGCGCGGGCCATGGCCGTTTCCGCCTGGCGCTGCAGGCCGATATCCAGGGTCGTCCTGACCACCAGGTCGCGGCCGCCGGCCGTGACGTAGTCGTTGATGGCGTCCAGCACCCAGTCGACGAAGTGACGCGCGTTGCCCGTCGGCGCGGCGACGACGGCGACCTGGATGCCCCGGGCCGCCTCGGCCGCCTTGCGATCGCTCAGGTAGCCGGCCGCCACCATGTTGGCGAGCACGGTGCGGGCGCGGGCATGGGCGCGCTCCGGCGAGGCCACGGGGTTGTAACGCGACGGCGCCTTGAGCAGGCCCGCGACGACCGCGGCCTCGTAAAGGTTGAGGCGCCGCGCGGATTTCCGGAAGAAGCGCTGCGCCGCCGCGTCGACGCCGTAGGTGCCGGCCCCCAGGTAGACCCGATTGAGGTAGACCTCGAGGATCTGGTCCTTGGTGAATTCGACCTCGAGCCACAGGGCCGCCACCATTTCCTGCAGCTTGCGGACATAGGTGCGGGCCGGCGTGAGGAACAGGTTCTTGGCGAGCTGCTGGGTGATGGTCGAGCCGCCCTCGACGATGCGTCCGGCGCGGATGTTGCGGTACATGGCCCGGGCGAGACCGATGGGATCGATTCCGAAATGACTGTAGAAGCGGCGGTCCTCGGTCGCCAGCACGGCCTGGATCAGGTGCGGCGGCAGGTCCTTGAGGGCCGCCGTCTCGCCGACCAGGTCGCCGGCGCGAAAGATCTCGGCGCCGTCCGCGGCGAGCAGCGTCACCGTCGGCCGGCGTTCCGTCTTCAACGCCTCGTCCAGGTCCGGCAGGCCGACGGAAATCCACACGCCCCCCGCCAGGACGGCGACCACCGCCCAGACGGCGGCGGCGGCGGTCCACTTCAGGGCGCCCCGCAGCACGCTCCGCCGACGGCCGGGAGCGGCGCTGCCGGAGGACTTCCTGGGACGCTGGCTGGGACGCTGGGGTCGGGCCATGGGGGCGTTATGCGGGGGATTGGTATTTCGTTAGCGCAAAATAGGCCGAGGACTCATCGGGTTCACGGCAATCCAGGATCGTGTGCAGGGTGATCGGATCGATGATAGCGCCCTTCAGGTTGGCGCGCCACATGTCGACGCCGTTGAGCGACGCCCCGGTGAAATTGGCGCCGCGCAGGTCGGTGTCGGTCATGTCCGTGAAGTCGAGCAGCGCGTTGGTGAAGTTGACCCCGACCATGACCGAGGACACCAGCGAGCATCCGCGCAGGTCAGACCCCGACAGGTCCGATCCCGTCAGGTCGCATTCGCGGATGTTGGCGTTGGCCAGGGCGGCGCCGCGCAGGTCCATGTCGCGCATGTTGAGGCGCAGGAGTTCGCCCCGCTTGCCCGTATCGCCGCCGCCGCGCAGCCATGCCTCGTGGGCCTCGATGATGCCGGCGACCGACCTGTCCGCATCCGCCATGGAAGCACCCCCCGATGAAACCGCTCCGGTGTCCGCCCGCCCTTCCGGTCGGGGGCTACCCCGTCGTTCGGGCGATCATAGGCGGAACGCCGGGCCGGAGTAAACCGCGCCGGACGGCCTAGATGTCCAGGTTGGCGACCTTCAGGGCGTTGTCCTGGATGAACTCGCGGCGCGGCTCGACCAGGTCGCCCATCAGGGTCGAGAACACCTCTTCGGCCTCGTCCACGTGGTTGATGCGGACCTGCAGGAGCGAGCGCGCGTTGGGGTCCAGGGTGGTTTCCCAGAGCTGGCCCGGGTTCATCTCACCCAGGCCCTTGTAGCGCTGCACGCCGATGCCCTTCTTGCCGGCGTCCATGACCACGTCGACCAGGGACACGGGGCCGGTGATCACGTGCTCCTTGTCCTTGATGACCAGGACGCCGTGCCGCGCGTAGCGCGCCTGCAGGGCCGGCGCCAAACCGTCGAGCCGCCGCGCCTCGGACGAGCGGATGACCTGGCCGTCGATGACATGGCGCTCGGACACGCCGCGCAACATGCGGCTGACCGAAAAGCCGCCGTCCTCGAGCGCCTCGCCGGTCCAGCCGCGTTCGGCCTCGGGCACCAGGGCATCCAGGCGCTTGGCGATGTATTCCGCGGTCGCCTGGGCGCGTTCGCGATCCGACAGGATGGCGGGGTTGAAGGCGCCCAGGATCGCAGCCTGTTCGACCAGGGCCATCGGCACGTGCGACGACAGGCGGCCGATCATGGACTTGACGTCGCGTGCCTCGCGCACCACGGCGTGCAGGTCCTGGCCGGCGCTGTCGGCGCCGTCATGGGGACGGAACACCGCGCCCTCGTCTATGGCGGTGGCGAACAGGTATTCCTCCATGGCCGCGTCGTCCTTGAGGTAGACCTCGGAGCTGCCGCGCTTGGCGCGATAGAGCGGCGGCTGCGCGATGTAGAGGTAGCCGCGCTCCACCAGTTCAGGCATCTGGCGGAAGAAGAAGGTCAGCAGCAGGGTGCGGATATGGCTGCCGTCCACGTCGGCGTCCGTCATGATGATGATCTTGTGGTAGCGGCACTTGTCGATGTCGAAGTCCTCGCGCCCGATGCCGGTGCCGAGCGCGGCGATCAGCGTGCCGATTTCCGCCGACGACAGCATCTTGTCGAAGCGCGCGCGCTCGACGTTGAGGATCTTGCCGCGCAACGGCAGGATCGCCTGGTTGGCGCGGTGGCGCGCCTGCTTGGCGGAGCCGCCGGCGCTGTCGCCCTCGACGATGAACAGTTCGGACAGGGCCGGGTCGCGTTCCGAACAGTCGGCAAGCTTGCCGGGCAGGGACGAGATGTCGAGCGCCCCCTTGCGCCGGGTCAGCTCGCGCGCCTTGCGCGCCGCCTCGCGCGCCGCCGCGGCCTCGACGATCTTGCCGATGACGTTGCGGGCCTCGCTCGGGTGTTCCTCGAACCAGCGGTCCAGGCCCTCGCCGATCAGGCTCTCGACCACGGGACGGACCTCCGACGACACCAGCTTCTCCTTGGTCTGCGACGAGAACTTGGGATCCGGCACCTTGACGGACAGCACGCAGGTCAGGCCTTCGCGCGCGTCGTCGCCGGTGATCGCCACCTTGGCCTTCTTGGCGATGCCCGAGGAATTGGCGTAGTTGTTGATCATGCGCGTGAGCGCGCCGCGGAATCCGGCCAGATGCGTGCCGCCGTCCTTCTGCGGGATGTTGTTGGTGAAGCACAGCGTGGTCTCGTGGTAGCTGTCGTTCCACTGCATCGCCATTTCCACGGTGATGCCGTCCTTTTCGCCGATCGCGGAGATCGAGTCGGGCAGCAGGGAATTCTTGGAACGGTCAAGATATTTGACGAATTCCCTGAGCCCGCCGTCGTAGCGCAGTTCCCGGGTCTGCGGCTCGACCCCGCGCGCGTCCGTGAGCGTCAGGCCGACGCCGGAGTTGAGGAACGCCAGTTCGCGCAGCCGGTGCTCCAGCGTGTCGTAGTCGTAGTCCGTCTGGGTGAAGATGGCGCCGTCGGCCAGGAAGGTGACCTCGGTCCCCGACACGGGCTTGCCGTCCGCATCCAGGGGAGCGTCGCCGACGACCGCGAGGGGGGCTTCGACCTCGCCGTGCAGGAAACGCACGAAATGTTCCTTGCCGCCCCGCCAGATGCGCAGCTCCAGCCATTCCGAAAGGGCGTTGACGACGGACACGCCGACGCCGTGCAGGCCGCCCGACACCTTGTAGGAGTTCTGGTCGAACTTCCCGCCGGCATGAAGCTGGGTCATGATGACCTCGGCGGCGGAAATGCCCTCTTCCGTGTGGATGTCGACGGGAATGCCGCGGCCGTTATCGGACACGGTCACCGAGCCGTCGCCGTTGAGCGTCACCCGCACGGTGTCGCAGTAGCCGCCCAGGGCCTCGTCGATGGAATTGTCGACCACTTCGTAGACCATGTGGTGCAGGCCCGAACCGTCGTCCGTGTCGCCGATGTACATGCCCGGGCGCTTGCGCACGGCGTCAAGCCCGCGCAGCACCTTGATGCTGTCGGCCAGGTACTCGCCGCCGGGGCCGGCCTTGGGGGCGTCTTCGGGGGTCTGGTTGTCGTCGGTCATGGTCGGTCACGCTCTTCAAAAGGGGGCCGGCAATGGCGCGGCCCGTGCACAAAATTCATTCGTCGTCTCACGGGTCCTGGCGGCGGACCCGGGCCTCGGCGACATGGAAGAAGGCGGCCCGTCCGGCAAGCGGCGCGAACAGGTCCGGGTCGGTTCCCGTCATCCAGGCCTGCAGGCCGAGCGACCGGATCTCGTGGAACAGGGCCGCACGGCGGTCCGCGTCCAGGTGCGCCGCGACCTCGTCCAGCAGCAGGATGGGGGCGCGTCCCTGCTCGCGGGCCTGCAGGCGCGCCTGGGCCAGCACCAGCGAGATCAAGAGGGCCTTCTGCTCGCCCGTCGAGCAGTCCGCCGCCGGGCGGCCGCGGCTTTTGTATTCCACATGGAGGTCCGAGCGGTGCGGCCCGTGGGCCGTGCGCCCGCTGCCGCCGTCGCGCCCGCGCGCGGATTTCAGCACGTCCTTCAGCCGATCCTCGGCGTCCAGGGCCGAGCCCTGGGCAAGCCAGGCCTCGACCTCGCCCTCCACCGCCAGGTCGGCGGCCGGGAACAGGCCGTCGCCGGCGGCCTCGAGCTGTCCTGCGAGCCTGCCCGCCATGTCGAGGCGCGCCGCCGCGATGGCGACGCCCCGTTCGGCCATGGTGGCCTCCAGCGCCGACAGCCAGGCGTCGTCGAACGAGCCCCGCGCGGTCAACAGCCGCAGGCGGTCGCGCATGGCCTGTTCGTAGCCGCCGACGCGCCCCGCATGGGCCGGGTCGCGGCCGTAGACCAGGCGGTCGAGGAAGCGCCGCCGCGCCGAGGCGCCGTCGAGGAACAGGCGGTCCATCTGCGGCGTCAGCCACTGCAGCGATACGTATTCCGACAGCACGGCCTGGGCCCGCCGGGTTTCGCCGTCGACGCGCACCTGGCGCTTCTCGCCGTCGCCTTCCGTCCCCGCTCCCAGGCCCGTGCCCAGGTCCGTCTCGCCGTCGGGGCCGTCGACCGTGGCCGCCACGGCCCAGGGCCGGACCGGCGCGTCGCCGTCCGCCGCGTCGCCGGGATCGCGGCGGAAGTCGTCTATTTGCGCGCCCGGGTCACGCCGGGCGACCTCGGCCAGGCGCGCGCGCCGAAGGCCGCGGCCGGGAACCAGGAACGACAGGGCCTCCAGGATGTTGGTCTTGCCCGCCCCGTTGGGCCCGGCCAGCACCACCGGCCCGGCCGGCACGTCGAGCCGCAGCGCGGCGTAGCAGCGGAAGTCGGTCAGCGTGAGCCGGCGAACCGCGAGCGCGCCCGGTCCGAAACCGGGTTCCGGGAAGTCCGCGGGAGCGGCATATGAGGGTCGGGCGTACAGGTCCGTTACCTAATCCTGCCGGGACAGGGGTTAAACACGCATCGGCATGAGAACGAACAGCGCGCTGTCGTCGCCGGCCTCGCGCAGCACCGTCGGCGAGGCCGCGTCGGCCATGGCCAGCGACGCCGTGTCGCCCTCGATCTGACGGGTGATGTCGAGCAGGTATCCCGAATTGAACCCGATCTCCAGGCCGTCGCCGTTGTAGTCGACCTCGAGTTCCTCCTCGGCCAGCCCGTGCTCGGGGCTGGAGGCCGAGAGTTTCAGCACGCCGTTGCCGAGGGTCAGCTTCACGGCGCGCGACTTCTCGGAACTGATGGCCGACACGCGGTCCACGGCGTCGGCCAACAGCTTGCGGTCGACGTCGAGCATCTTGTCGTTGTCGCGCGGGATGACCCGCTCGTAGTCGGGGAAGGTGCCGTCGATCAGCTTGGACGTGATGACGATCTCGTCGACGGCGAAGCGCACCTTGGTTTCCGACAGGCCGACGAAGACCTCGCCCACGCTTTCGTCGATCAGCTTGCCCAGTTCGGTCACCACCTTGCGCGGCAGGATCACGCCGGGGATGCCGGCGGCGCCGTCCGGCAGCGGCACCTCGGCGCTGGCCAGCCGGTGACCGTCCGTGGCGACGGCGCGCAGCACCTTGGTGCCTTCGCGCTCGGCCACGTGCAGGTAGATGCCGTTCAGGTAGTAGCGCGTTTCCTCGGTCGAGATGGCGAACCGGGTGCGGTCGAGCAGCGTCTTGAGGTCGTGCACCGGCATCTGGAACTGATGCGGCAGTTCGCCCGCCCCGAGCACGGGGAAATCCTCGGTCGGCAGGCAGGAAAGCGCGAATCGGGAGCGTCCGGCCTTGAGCACGAGCTGTCCGCCGCCCTCCTTCTCCATCACCACCTGGGCGCCCTCGGGCAGCTTGCGCACGATGTCATAGAGGGTATGGGCGGGGGCGGTGGTGGCGCCCGGCTCGGACACGTCGGCGGCAACCGCCTCGACGATGTCCAGGTCCATGTCCGTGGCGTTCAGCGCCAGCTTGCCGTCGCCGGCCTCGATCTTCACGTTGGACAGGATGGGGATCGTATTGCGGCGCTCCACAACGCTTTGCACGTGCCCGAGGCACTTCAGCAAGGCGGCCCGCTCGATTGTCAGTTTCATATGTGCCGTCTATCGCCGTTCAAAAAATACATGCCGTCATGACGCTTCCGGCGGAGCGTTCCGGACCTCCGTCCGGCCCGCAAACGGGCCGGACCGGCGCTGCCGAAACCGGGGCTGGAACCCCCCGCCCCGGACGCCCAAAGGACGGCCCGGAGCCCCCACCGAGAGCAGCGTGAAGGCGCCCGGACGGGCGCCCTCAGACTATCGCGTCATTATAGCAGAAGGCCTTGGATTCCGAAGCCTTTTCCCCGAATTTCGGGGCCTTTCGGCGGCGCCCGGGCGGGGCCGCGCCGCGCCCGTCCGAAGGCTCAGCCCTCGAGCATGCGGCGCAGCAGCTCGACGTCCTCGTTGAAGCTGGAATCCTGCTCGCGCAGCTCCTCCACCTTCTTCACCGCATGCATCACCGTGGTGTGGTCGCGGCCGCCGAACTTGCGCCCGATCTCGGGCAGCGAGCGCGAGGTGAGCTGCTTGGAGAGGTACATGGCGACCTGACGGGGCCGCGCGACCGAGCGCGCGCGGCGGGCCGAATGCATGTCCGAGACGCGGATGTTGAAGTGCGTCGACACGCGCTTCTGGATCTCCTCGATGGTGACCCGGCGCTCCGACGCCTTCAACAGGTCGTGCAGGACGTCCTGGCTGGTTTCCAGCGTGATGTCGCGGCCGACCAGTTGATGGTGCGCGACGACGCGGTTCAGCGCCCCTTCCAGTTCGCGCACGTTGGACGTGATCTTGTGGGCCAGGAACTCCATGACCTTCAGCGGCACCTCGACGCCCATGTGCTCGCCCTTGGCCTGCAGGATGCCGAGGCGCAGTTCGTAGGTGGTGGCGTGGATGTCGGCCACCAGCCCGCAGTTGAGGCGCGAGATCAGGCGCTCCTCCATGCCCTCCAGGTCGTTGGGCGACTTGTCGGCGGATATGACGATCTGGCGGCCCTGATCGACCAGGGAGTTGAAGGTGTGGAAGAACTCCTCCTGCGTCGACTCCTTGCCCGAGATGAACTGCACGTCGTCGACCATCAGCACGTCGACGGAGCGGAACTGCTCCTTGAAGTCGACCGTGTTGTGCTCGCGCAGCGCGCGCACGAAGCGGTACATGAATTTTTCCGCCGACAGGTAGATGACGCTGCGGTCCGGGCGCGTCTTGCGCAGGTGCCAGGCGATGGCGTGCATCAGGTGGGTCTTGCCGAGCCCGACCCCGCCGTAGAGGAACAGCGGGTTGAAGGGCACCACGTCGGCCTCGGCCACGCGGCGCGCGGCGGCATAGGCGAACTCGTTGGGCTTGCCGACCACGAAGCGGTCGAAGGTATAGCGCGCGTCGAGGGGGGCGCCGATGTCGTCGTAATGGGTGCCGTTGCCGTTGCCGTTCACGGGGCCGCTCGACGCTTCGGCGTCCTTGCCCGCCCCGGCCGGCTTGATGTCGGGCCGGGCCGGCGCCCCGTGCTCCTGGTGGATCACCACGTCGATCCCGCCCTTGAGGCCGCGGCTGCCGAGAAGTTCCGACAGGCGGTCCTGGTAATGGGCCTGGATCCACTCGCGCATGAACCGGGTCGGCACGCCGGTGCGCACGGCGCCGCCGTCCAGTCCGATCAAACGCATGGGCTTGATCCAGCTTTGATAGGAGGCTTCGCCGATTTCGGCGCGCAGGGATTCACAAATTTCGGTCCAGGCTTCCTGCAATTCCTGATTGGGCTCTACTTCACGGCCATGCTGTTCCGTCATCTCGCCACCAACATTGGTCCCACCCTTTCAGGCGGTTCGCGTTTTTGTCATCGGGGGGACCGGCGGCCGCATGGCCTTGGCTCCCCCTCCCTGGTTGCCGGGAGGTGTTGAGAACCGGCGGAGGACAACCGCCGGCCGGTGTCGCCACGAGGCTGCCTGATCACATCCGCCGCCGTGTCCGGAACCCTTGTTCGGTCCCTTCACGCCGCCGCCTCTCTAGAGCCGCAAGAGACGGCGCCGCATCAACGGCAGATACGTCAGTCCCAGTCCGCGACACACCCCCCTTTAGCGTGGCTTTTTAGCCTTTTATTAAATAACGAATATTGAAGTTCTGATAATATGTATAAACAACCCTATCGAAAATTACTGAAACCACGCAGCAGCCTTGAGAAAAAAGGCCTGCCTGTCTTTCGAAGCTCCTTTCTCTTTTATTTGACCCGTGTCGGCCGGAATTGATCTTGATGCAGTCGCCGGTGACGCCCGCGCCCCGGTGACGATGAGATATTACGGAGGCGATCCGTCGATGGCAATGAGACGAATCGCGAACGCCCGGCAAATTTGTGAAATAATTGGCTTGACAAAAATCGGCCCGGGAGTCCCCTCGGCCCGTTCCGGAATGCCCCTGATACGAGCGGCCGGATCGCGTTCCGGCCATGAAAAAGGCCGCGCTCGGCGCGGCCTCAGACTGCTGACAAACCCCGTCGATTTTCGGCGGGGTTTTTCTTTGGTTGTTCGGAATGGTTGGTTTTGACGAGCGCGCGACGGCGTTTGTCCGTCACGCGGTGGCTGGCTTG